>SXGU01107011.1_pt1 | contig 23544 bp, 23 predicted proteins | sample 3174531 | NCBI WGS metagenome assembly SXGU01 (sample SAMN11356863, study PRJNA531348) | freshwater metagenome | isolation source: freshwater sample F1-140 | place: China: Fuxian Lake, Yuxi | collected 2017-12-25
CGCCGATCAGCGCCCCCATGAAGGCCACGACCAGCGACACCCCCGCCGCCCGCGCGGACGGCGACGCTGCCTGGGCGGGCACGCCAGTGGAAGGCGATTGCGCGTATCGCTCCGGGGTCGCCGCGTCCGGCGCGGGGGCAACGGCGGAAGGCACGGCCTCGACCGCGCCGGCGAGCGCACGCATCTTAGCCGCCGGAACGCCCTCGGCCACGATGGCATAAGCGGGGGCGCCGCGTACGTCCGCCGTCCCGATCACGCCTTCGAACCGTGCGGGAGCCTCTGAAAGCTGCGTCGGTGCTGAAAAGACGAGCCGACCGGCGTGCACTTCGACCGATTGCGGAGCACTCGCTTCGAACATGTCCGGCGATGTCGGGAAAAGCCGAGCCGAGGCGGGCCTAACCCCCGGCAGCGGCGCGACCGCAATCTGAATTGTCCCATGATCGACGCTTACCTGCGCGGGCGCCGCCACTGCGCGCGGCAAACGGGCCGCCATCGAGTCGAAGCGGGTCTTGTCGGCGCGAGCGACCCTTCCGTCACCGACCGTAAGCTCGAGCGCCAGCGTCTTGCTTTCGGGAACACAGGCCTCGTCGGAGCATACCAGATAGTCGAGAGCCGCCGTCACCGGCAGCTTCGTCCCTTTTGTGGCGGACGCCGGGAGGCTGATGTCCGCGAGCAGCGCATAGGAGCCCTCGTGAACGTAGCTGATCAGCCCGGCCACTGCGAGCGTCTTCGGCGCGGGATGGCGAAGGGCGCTCGCGCTAGCACCGTCCGGGAGCGACCAGCGGACGTTGGGCGCCGCACCGCTTTCGCCGGGGTTCAGCCAATAACCGTGCCAGCCGGGCTCCGCCTTCATGCGAAAGGCGACGCGGACCTTGTCGCCGGGGCCGGGAGTCCTGGTTTCCGCGTCCAGCCGGACGTCCATGTGACTGGCCGGCGCGCTCGGCTGTGCGGGCGCCGGACCGGACATCGGCAGGCTTGCCACCCCCAACCCGGCGAGCAGTGCGAGCGCGGCGAATGCCTTGCCTATGCCTCCGAAAGCCAAGCTTTGCATGAGCCGCGCCACCCGATCAGTTCGTGCTGGCCGGAGCGGCGGCAGGCGAGCCTTCCGGATTGGCCCGCGCTTCGGCGACGGCGCTCTTCATTCCTGAAAGATCCATGCCGCCAGGGATCAGATAGGCACCGACGATGAAGCCTGGAGTGCCCTGCAATCCGATCGCCGGAGCCATCGCGCTGTTCCGGGCAATCAGTGCGTCAATTTCTCCGGCGTGGCGCTTGAGGTCGGCCTGCAGCCGCGGCCAGTCCACGCCCGCTTTGTCGGCGGCCGCTCGGATCGTCGAGGACGAAAGCCGGCCTTGCATGCGCATCAGCGCATCGTCGAAAGCCGCATGCTTGCCCTGATATTTGCTCGCAATCGCGGCGCGCGCCGCCTCGACCGAGGCGCCGCCGAAGATCGGCCAGTCGCGATAGACAAGCTTGATGCGCTTGTCCTGGGCAAGGAGCCGCTGGACGTCCGGATGGGTGCGGCGGCAGACGGGACAGGCATAATCGAAGAACATCACCATCGTGACGTCGGCGTTCGGCGGGGACACCGTCGGAGCGACCGGATCCTGCGTGACCGACTCCCGCGTCAGCGGAGCGTCCGGGTCGGGTAACCCCGCATTCGCCCCCGTCTCCGTTGCTGGCGCCGAGCGCGCTTCGTTCGGCGACGATGGCTTCAAGGCCAGAGCGGCGACCGCCAGTGACGACACCGCGGCTACGGCGATCAATATCTTGCGCATGTTTTCAATCCTTTTCTTCAATGACATCGAGGCCGTCGGCGAGCGCGGCACGGGAAATTTCTCCGAAATGGGAGACGCGGACGCGCCCTCCGGCATCGACGAAGAGGGTGGCCGGCAGCGCCGACGACCCCGTCGCGCGGGCGATCTGTCCCGAGCGGTCTATGACGAGATTGTCGAGCTGGAGACCTTCGTCGGCGAGAAAGCTCCGGATCGCGGCCTGTGTCTCGCCCTGGTTGACGAAGACGATCGGGGGGTTCCCCGCTTCCTTCGCCGCGGCCGCCAGCATCGGCATCTCGCGTCGGCACGGCGGGCACCAGGTCGCCCATAGGTTGAGCACGAACGGCCTGCCTCGCATCGCATCCAGAGACACCGGCCGGCCGTCAAGCCCGGTCGCGGTGAGACCCGAGGCGAGCAACGGCGGGGGGCGGGTGCCGATCTGAGCGACCGCGACCCACAGTCCGAAGATGGCGGCCAGGACAGCGATCGACTTAGCCTTCGCAGCCACGCTGCCGAACCCGAGTGCCAGAACGGCGGCCGCCCCAAGCACGCCGGCCATGGCTGAAAAGCCACCCTGCCAGACATAAGCGATTGAGGCGGGGTCGGCGCCGAACACGCTCCAGTGCTGCACGACATAGACCAGCCGCGACACGATCAGGCCAGCGGCCAGCGCAAGCCATGCGATGGTCGATGCGCGAGCGTCGTCGCGTCGCAAAAGCCAGGGCAGCAGCGCCACGAACAGCCAGATTGCCGCGACGGCGAGCAGGCGATCGGTGGCCATCGCGAAGGGGCCGAGCTGGACGACGTCGCTCAACGGATTAGTCGAGCTGAAACGCCGGGGACAGCATCCGGCGCGCATGCGACATACTGTGGAAGATCATGCATCGCGAAGGCTTGAACCCTTGCTACCTTAAGGCAGCCTTAGGTCCTGCGCCGACGACCTCGACTGGGCAGGAACTGTGGAGATCGTCGATCCGCTCAGCCACCCTTAAGGCTGACTTAAGGCCCGTTTAAGACTAGGCGGGTTTGAGGAGGTGATCGCTTGCGCGTGTTGGTGGTTGAGGATGATGCCATCCTCCGGGACGGGCTCGAAGTGGGGTTACGCCTCTGCGGCTTTGCCCCGGACTGCGTCGGAAGCGCGCAAGATGCACGCCTGGCCTTCGATGCGACCAACTACGAACTGGTTGTGCTCGACGTGGCGCTGCCCGACGGCTCGGGCCTCGACTTGCTCAGGCAGTGGCGCCTTTCAGGCAGCGCGGTCCCCATCCTGTTGCTGACCGCCCGCACCGGCGTCGCCGACCGCATCGACGGCCTCGACCTTGGCGCCGACGACTATCTGGGCGAGCCCTTCGACCTCGAGGACCTCGCGGCACGCTTGCGGGCGCTGTCCCGGAGGGCAAGCGGGCAGCCGGCTTCGCTGCTGGCCTGGCGCGAGATTGTTCTCGACCTCAACCGCCATACCGTCGAACTCGCGGGTGTTCCGGTGCCGGTTTCGCGGCGGGAATTCTCGATACTGCGAACGCTGGTAGAGCGGCCTGGCTTCGTCTTCTCGCGCGGAAAGCTCGAAGAGCGCATTTATGGCTGGCAGGACGATGTCGGCAGCAACGCCATCGAGGTGCATATCCACAATCTGCGCGCCAAGCTTGGTCGCGACACGATCGAGACGCTGCGCGGGGTCGGTTACCGGGTCGGCGGGCAGTGACGTCGCTGCGGCTTCGGCTGTTCCTCACGCTCGTGCTGATGACGGCACTTGTTTGGTCCGCCGCGGCGATCTGGATCAATGTCCGCACCCGCGATCAGGTTGAGCGGGTGCTCGACCAACGCCTCGTCGAAGCTGCCCGTATGGTCGGCTCCCTCGTCGCAAGCGGGACGGTGCCGGCGTCCGCCGCCCCGCGCTTGCTCGCTTCGCCCGCAACGCCTGCCGGAGTGCCCGATCGACCTCCGGCCGGCTACGACCGGCAATTGTCCTGTCAGATATGGTCGTTCGGCGGGCGTCTGATCGGCCGATCCGCTGGCGCGCCCGCCCAGCCGCTTTCACACGAAGCCAGCGGATTTTCCGAGCGGGAGATCGAAGGCCAGACGTGGCGCGTATATACTTTTGCCGATCCGGCGGCGGGGGTCCGCGTCCTCGTCGGCGACAGCCTGTCCGTCCGCCAACGCCTCGTTGCGGATGTGACGACCGGGCTCTTGCTCCCGGCCTTGCTCGGACTGATAGCCTTGGCCGGCCTGATCTGGAGCGCGGTCGGGCGCGGTCTCGCACCGCTGCGGCGGATCGCCGACAGCCTGGAGAGTCGCAAGCCCGACGACCTCTCTCCGCTCTCCATCTCCCCCGTCGCGAGCGAGCTTCAGCCGTTCGTCCAGGCGATGGACCGGCTGCTGGCGAAACTCGCCACCGTCCGGGACGGTGAGCGCCATCTCATCGCCAGCGCGGCCCATGAGCTCCAGACCCCGCTTGCGGGGATGCGGACGCAGGCGCAGATCGCACTGGCGACCGACGACGCCAAGGTCCGCGACCGGGCGCAGCGCCAGATCATGGACTCGGTCGATCGCACCGCCCGGCTCGTCCGCCAGCTTCTCGATCTCGCCACGCACGAGGCGCGCGCCGCCGCGCCGCCGCGGGAATGGCTGGAGATGCGAACCATGCTGAACCTGGTGCAGGTAGAGCTCGATCAGGCGCTGTGCAGGGCCGACGTCGCTCTGGACATCGACCCGGAGCTGGAGAGGGCTTCTATCCTGATGAACCCGGAGTCGCTTCTCGTAGTGCTCAGGAACCTGGTGGAGAACGCGATCCAGCAGTCGCCGCCACGCTCCCGCATCCGCTGCGGCCTCGAACGACGGGAATTCGAGGCAATCGTCTTCGTCGATGATGAGGGTCCCGGCATAGCCGACGACGAGATCGCGCTGGTCAGAAACCGCTTCGTCCGCGGCCGGCACAGCCGCGGCATCGGCAGCGGCCTGGGGCTGTCGATCGTCGAGCTGACGCTCGCGCAGAGCGAGGCCGGCCTTCTTCTCGAAAATCGCGCGACCGGCGGATTGCGCGCTGCGTTCCGCATTCCCTGGACCCGGCTTCGCCTTCAGCGCGCCGGCGCGCCACAGGGCAATGCTCGTTCCTCACCTATGCTCTTGCCCGGAGAATGAAATGCCTTCACAAATCACCGCGCCCTTGTTCGCCGCGGCACTCGCGATGACTCTCGGCGCCTGCGCGTCCACGGGGCCGCGACAGATCACGATCCTCCACACGAACGACATGCATGGGCGTCATGCGCCCTTCGCCGTCGCGCCCGGAGACGCGACCGCCCAGACCGGTGACCCTGGGCGTTCGCCGTCATCCTTCGATCGCACCGGCAAAATCGGCGGCTTCGCGTATCTGGCCGGAGCAATCGCCGAGGTCCGGCAACGGCAGGGACGCGACAATGTGCTGCTGGTCGACGGTGGCGACACCTTCGGCGACGATCTGCTCGGCAACATCACCGAGGGCGAGGCGATGATCCGCCTGATGAACGCGGTCGACTACGACATCATGGCGCTCGGCAATCACGACTTCGACTATGGCGCGGACCGCACCGCCGAACTGCAGAAGATTGCGCGCTTCCCGATGCGAGGCGCCAACGTGCTCGGTTCCGCCGGCACGCCCTTCCTCGGCGATCCCGCCTCGATCTTCGAGGTCGCCGGCGTGCGCGTCGCGATCCTGACGCTTGGCTATCACAACACCGACGAGACCGGCAGCCCCGACAATGTCCGCGGGCTCACCTTCACCAACGGGATCGAGGCGACGCGGGGGGCATTGCCGGCCTTGCGCGCACGCGCCGACCTCATCGTCGTCCTCTCGCACCAGGGAAGCAAGGTCGACCGGGAGATGGCCAAATCAATATCGGGCATCGATCTCATCGTCGGCGCGCATTCGCACGACCGCATTACTCCGCCCGAAAGGATCGGCCAGACCTGGTTGGCGCAGGCCATGTCCGACGATGCGGTGCTCGGCGAACTCAGCCTGACCATCGACAAGGGTGCGCTCACCCGCGTCGACGGGCGTCTCATCGACCTCTGGAACGACCGGATCGCACCCGACGCGGAGGTCGCGGCGCTCGTCGCCGATCTTCGCGAACCGCATCGCCCGCGACTGGAGGAGGTCTTGGCGACCGCAACGGCGCGGATCGGGCGGCAGTACAAGTCGGAGAGCCCGTTCGATGCGCTCGCCGGCAAAATCCTGCGGGAGCGCACCGGTGCCGAGATCGCGTTCCTTCCCGGTGTCGGCTACGGTGTGAGCATCGAGCCGGGACCGGTCACCCGGGAGCAGCTTTACACGCTCCTTCCACATCCCACCAAAATGGTGACGATGAGCCTGACCGGTCGTCAGGTGCTCGCCATCCTCGAGCAGAGCGCGACCAATCAGAAGACCACAGATCCGCTCGACGGCATCGGCGGCCTTGTGCAGACCTCCGGTCTCCGCTGGACGATCGACCTCAACCGACCCCAGGGGAGCAGGATATCGGGCGTTTCTGTTGGCGACAGACCGATCGATCCAGATCGCAGCTACAAAATCGTCACGCATGCCGGGATGCGCTCAGGCCTGCACCGCTACTCGGAGTTCACCCGCGGCCACGACGTCGTGGAGCATGACGACAGGGTGACCGATGTCGTCGAAGCCGGCTTCAAACGCAAAGGCTCGATCGGGTTGCCCGAACTGGGGCTCGTGCGACTGATCGCGGAGCAGTAGCTTCGCTGGCCATTGCCTCCCCTGAAAGAAAAAGCCGAAGTATCGGCAATGCGTGAAGCGTTGACCTGCCCCGTCCGTTGGCGGAACGGCTCACCTGATCATCCCCGATATCCGCAGCCCGCTCGAGGCGCTGGCGACGAGACTGTGGATTATCGCTATTGCAAATCACTCGCAACTATGTTGATGCTCCGCCAAGGCAGGAGCGAAGGGGCACATGAAGACTGGATTGTATGCTGGCGCGGTCATTCTGGGCCTCTCCCACGGCGTGGCCTTTGCTGCCAATGTCTCGGCGCAGAGGACAGTCAACGAGCCGGAAGGCCGGGCTGGCACGGACGAGCGGGAGGATCGAAGAGCACCCTCGTCCGAAACCATCGTCGTGACCGCCACACGCGTTCCAACTCCAATCACCGCTATTCCGAACATGGTGCGGGTATTGGACCGAGAGGCCGTCGAAGCCCAGCTCGCCGTCAGCCCGAGCCTGCTCGACAGCCTCAGCTTCTCGATTCCGAGCCTCGCGCCAGGCCGGCAGCGCATGACTAGCGCCGGGGAGTCGCTGCGCGGGCGTACACCGCTCTACATGGTCGATGGGATTCCACAGACTACACCGTTGAGGGACGGCAAGAGAAGCGGCTTCACAATTGATCCCGCCTTCGTCGACCGGGTAGAGGTGATCTACGGGGCCAACGCCATCCAGGGCCTTGGCGCAACCGGCGGTGTGATCAACTACGCCACCCTCCGGCCGCCGGCGAACGGCGAGTGGTTGCGGCGTGTGAGCGCGGAAATCACTACCGACGATTTCGAGCAGAACGGCTTTCACTATCGCGGCTCGGCGGTTGCCGGGCGGACGGTCGGCGCGTTCGACTTCGTCGTCGGCGGAGCCTATGAGCGCAACGACCTGTTCTACGACGGCGCCGAGCGTCCGATCGTTGTCGACCCCACGCAGGGCGACATCATGGGCGCGAGCGGCTGGAGCCTCTTTTCCCGACTCGGCTATGACGTGACGCCCGAGCAGCGCCTCGAGCTCATGGTCAATATCTTCAACTTCGAAGGCGATGGCGACTACCGCCCCGCGCCCGGCAATGCGGCCTTGGGCATTCCGGCGACCTCGGTCGAAGGCGATGCCGCGGGCGATCCGACATTGAACGACGCGCAGAATTTCGCGCTCACCTACCGGAACCGCGACCTGCTCGGCGGGACGCTGACGCTCCAAGGCTTCTACTACGATTTCTACGCCCTCTACGGCGGCGACACCTTTCCGGTCTTCCAGGATGCGACGATCGCGCCGGTTGGCACATTGTTCGACCAGTCGGCGCTTAGCTCGGAGAAATATGGCGCCAAGCTCACATTCTCGCGCGAGAATGCCCTGTGGCAGGGGCTGCAGATCGTCGCCGGCGCGGATTATCTGCGCGACCGGACCAATCAGGAACTGGCCCAGACAGGGCGCCTATGGGTGCCCAACCTCATTTATGGCGGCTGGGCGCCCTTCCTTCAGCTCGAGCAGCGCTTGCTCGGCGACCGGCTGCGCCTCTCGGGCGGCGTTCGCTGGGAGAATGTCACGCTCGACGTGCCGGACTTCACGACAATCGCCAGCTCCAACGCGACCTTCGTTAGCGGCGGCTCGCCGAGCTTTGACACCTGGCTCAAGAATGTTGGCGTCGTTGTCGAGCCGATGGATGGCCTGCAGCTCTTTGCCTCCTACGCGCAAGGCTTCAACATGCCCGATGCGGGGCTGATCCTCCGCGCCGTTCGCACGCCCGGCCGGAGTGTGGAGGAACTGGTCGATCTCCAGCCGGTCATCGCCGACAATATCGAGATCGGCTCGACGCTGCGGCGCGGAGGGCTCGATCTGTCGGCGAGCTATTTCTGGTCCAACTCCGACCTCGGCTCACGGATTCAGGTGATCGGCGGCGCGGGCGTCATCCAGCGCGAGCGGACGGAGATCAAGGGACTCGAGTTCGCCGCCAGCTACCGCTTCGGCCAGGGGATCAGGATCGGCGGCGCCTTCGCGGCGCTCGATGGCCGTTACGACAGCGACGGCGACGATGTCGTCGACCGCGATCTCGACGGGCGCAACATCGCGCCGAATCGGCTCAATCTCTATGCTCAAACGCCGATCGGCGGCGGCCTCAGCGCTCGCGTCCAGGCCTCCCACTTGTTCGACCGCAACTTCGAAGGAGGCGCGCCGCGCTTCGACTTTGACGGCTATACGCTGGTCGATGCGATCGTCACCTACGACGCCACCGGCGCCGGCCGCTTCACTCTTGGCATCGCCAACCTCTTCGACAAGCAATATATCAACTACACGTCGCAGACGGCGAACTTCATCACCAACAACAATTATTCGTCAGGCCGCGGGCGAGCATTTACTTTGCGCTGGCAGGGTAGGCTCTGATCGATGGCCCGAGGCGTGTTCCTTGCGAGGAGCGGATGAGGCTGCTCTCGGCGATCCACCGCTGGACCGGAGGCCTTATCGGGCTTTTGCTCGCACTGCTTGGCCTGACGGGCGCGATACTCGTCTGGGAAGACGAGTGGATCACGCTCTCGGGGGCCGATGACGAGGTGGTCGAGAACGTCGCGCGGATCGCGGCGATCACCAATGCGGCTTCGGCCAGAGGGCAGCTCAGCCGGGTCACATTCGCGAGCGATGAGATCAGCCTGCATCAGCTGGTATATGCCGATGGGAGCGGCGCCTATGTGCGGCAGGACGGGCTCGTCGTCGACCAATGGAGGAGCCAGTGGGAGCGGCCCGAGCTGTGGCTGTTCGATCTCCACCATCATTTGTTCGCCGGCGAGACTGGCGAGATCGTGACCGGCGTCGCTGGCATCGCGGGACTGCTGTTTGTCCTCACCGGCGTGATACTTTGGTGGCGGAGCCGTCGCGCCTTCAGGCTGCGGCTTTTGCCCACGCGACTGGCGCCGGGGCCGATCGTCAGCCACCATCGCGACCTCGGCCTTCTGACAATGCCGCTGCTTACCGTCTCGATGATCACGGGCGTGCTCATGCTTTTCGCCCCCATGCGGACTATGCTGCTGGGAGTGGAGCAGCGGCCCGAGCAGATCATCGGGGTCGCTCGCGGTCAGACCGCTGCTCAAGTACTGACCTTGGCCAAATCGCGCTTTCCGCAGGCCGAGCTTAGGCGGGTCACCCTACCCGCACGACCTGAAGATCCGATCACTGTGCGGATGCGGCAATCGTTCGAGTGGACGCCCCAGGGCAGGACGCAGATCAGCGTCGCTGCGGGCGGTGCTGTGACAGTCGAGGATGCCGCGGTCGCGAACCGCTCGGCGTCGATTTCGGAGAAAGTTTACCCCGTCCATTCGGCCAAGGTGGGCGGGCTCGCCTGGAAGGTAGCGATGACTGTTTCAGGCGTGGCGCTTGCGGTCCTTGGCTCCCTCGCGATGTGGAGCTTCTGGGCGAGACGAGCGCGTAAGCGCCCTGGGGGGAGGCAGGCCGTCGTAAAGCCGGCCGTAGGTTGAACGCCAGCGCCGGCAAGTTCGGCGTTATTCCGGGTTGGGCCTGAGAGGATTTAACCGACAGGCAGCTGGCGCCGGATTGAATTCCTGCTGACGGGCAGCATTCGACAGTTTCCCGAGGGTCGGAATGGGTGCATGCGACACTGCGATCGCGGCTGTGGGCGACGTTGGCCAGCGCATCGACCGCGGACGCTTGGCGGTCGCGTGACTGGCCATCCACCCAGTTGCCTACGTGCGACGATCGGGTCCCCCAACGCCCAGGCGCGGAAGTGCTCGAGTAACAGATTGTCCAAGTGCTCGGGAAGGTACGGGTCGAGCAGCCGACCCGCGTCGGCCTCGACGTTAATGAACCGCTTATTCGCTTTCAGCCGCGCCGTGGTCGACGTCGAACTAGGCTGCTTCGAGCTGTGCTCCAGATAGTAATCGGTCATGGCCGTGCTGATGATGACCAGTCGCGTGCGCAGCTCGTTGCGGTCGCGCCGGTCACCCAGGAAGGCGTGATCGTGCTTTCAATCCTCGAGCGAATGAGGGAGCATCTTCGGACTCCCTCAGAACTTGCGGGAGCGGTGCGGCTTGTCACCGTGTCAAATTCAAAGTTGGCTTCTTTTCATATGCTTGAGCAGGCGGAGCTCGGGCCGCCACGTCGTCTTAAAGAGGAGGTACAAACCCGTGAGCGCCAGCCAGGCGGCGGCGAAGCCCACGATGACGATCAGCGGGTGATTAAAGCTCGTCCGGTTCAGATAGTCCATGTTGTGGAGCATCCAGACGAAGTCCCAGATCCGCCAAGTGTCGTTTCGCCGCTCGAGCAGCTTGCCGCTTTCCTGGGAGACGTAGAAGCTGCTGTTCTGGGCGTCGGCGAAGTCCACGCGCCAAGCTGGAAGGCTGTGCTCGCGGATCGCGAGGGTGCGCTCCCTCAGCAGCTCGACATCTTTCACGGCCCCTCGACCCGGGTAGCTCGCCTGCGCCACCTGCCGAGCCAGCGCAGCATCGACGATGATCCGCATGCCCGTGCGGGCATCGAACAGCAGGATGCCGTCCGGCGTGCCGACCTCGATGACATGCCGCGCGAGCAACGGCCGCACCGACACCGCGGTCACGGGGTTCGGGCCAAGGGATTGTTGGACCGCGGGCCAGGCGGCGGTGGTGAGGGGCAGGGGCGCCGGCTTGGCCGCCGCCGCCCGCGGACCACCGGCGACGGTCTCCATGTCGAGCACGGCCATTAAGGCGCCGCTGATTGTCCAGATGACGAACTGCAACCCTATGACGAGGCCGATCCATTTGTGGATCTGCCGGAACAGCAGCGCACTCAGCCTCACGGCCGCGCCCGTCTGCGCTTGCGGCGTGGAAAACTGTAGATCAGCAGCCAGGCTCCCGAGATCGCCATTACGAACGCGGCCCAGGTGAAGCCGCGGAGGAGCCAGTTGTTGACGTTCTCACGCTCATCATAGTCCATGATGTGAAGCATCCAGACGAAGTCGAAGATGCGCCAAAGCTCATGCCTGCGCGTCAGCAGCTCGCCGGTCGCCGGCGAGAAGTAGAGGGTGGGCTTGTTCCAGCCCTCAAACTCCGCTCGCCAGAGCGGAGGCTTGCGGCCCCGCGCCTCTCCGGGAAGATCGTGCACCAGTGCCAATCGGGTGAGCGGCTCCCGGCCCGTGAACCAGTGGTCCGCGAGCTGTCTGATTTGAGCTTCGGTCGGCGGCGGCAGACGAGTGCCGGTCCGGGCGTCGATCAGCGCATGCGTCGCGCCGGCGGAAACGACGTAGGTGGGTCGGCCCAAGAGCCAGTTGAGCTTCAATGTCTCGGCGCCTGGAACAAGCCGGGCGGCGGCCACGGGATCGATGATCTCGGCCGGAGCGATCGGACGAGGCTCCGCCATCCGGACGAAATGGTCGCCGTGAATGATGTCGATGTGGACGGCCGTCATGTAGAGACCACTCAAGGTCCAGATCACGGCTTGCGCCGCCACCAAGACGGCCAGCCACTTGTGAAAACGTCTCGCTAAAAGCGGCCAGCGGATCGTCGCCAAGTAAATCTCCGATTAGAAACGCGGTTGCACCCAGGATGGGACGCGCATGACAACCGCCGGGCGCGGGGGGCACCCGCAGCCCGGCGGGTGACTACCTCAGCAGTGGCCTGCGGCGCGGTGCTCGGGCGCACAGGCGGGTGCGGCAGCGGGCACGGTCGGGGTTGCCTTGGCTTCAGCTCCAGCGGTCGCCTTGTGTTCAGCCTTCGGAGCAGCCTTGGGCGCGACCCTCGGAGCGGCCGGAGCCGTCTGTGCAGGAGCTTTTGCGGCCGGAGAAGCAGCTTCCTCCTTGGGAGCCGGCTTGGCTCCCGACTTGGACATTGCCTCCTTAATCGGGGTGCCCGCCAGCATCGCTTCGACCATCTCGGCCTCCTTCTGCTGGTCGTCGCGGGTCTTCTGGATTTGCGGCCGTAAAGCACCGCTGACGCCGTCTCGAAGGGCAATATCCGACATTGCGACTGCGCCTCGATGATGCTCCAGCATTTTGCGCATGAAGGTCTCCGACACGTTCGCTCCAGTCGCCGCCTGCATCTTCTGATGCATGTCCATCATCGACGGGCGATATAGCTCCGCGCTCTCCTGGTCAGGAGCCCCCTCCTTGCGAAGCTTCTCAAGATCCCCGATCTCCTTTTGTTGCTTCTCGATCGTCATCCGGGCCATTTCGGCAACGTCAGCGGTCGGGCTCTGCTCAAGCACGATCCGGGACATGTCGACTGCGCCCTGGTGATGAACGATCATCTTGCGCACCCAATTGTCTCCGACATCCGAGCCAACGGCAGACATCATTTGCTCGCTCATTCGCATCTCGGCCGCAGCGAACGGATTGTTAGGGTCGTTCGCCATCGCAGCCATGTTGTCGGTAGGCGCTACTTCATTGGCCGCCGACGCCGTCTGGTTCTCGTATTCGCCTCCCGAGCAGGCGCTCAGGAGCGCGAGGAGTGAGGCTGCGATGAATATTCTTGAGCGGTGTTTCACTTCAAATCTCCTTGCGATCCATCGATTTGCGGCACTGAGTTTAGGTGGTCCTTGTTATGGCTGACTGCCAACCTTCTGAGCGGCTCAGCCACTTGCGTCCCGGAATGCGGCCAGTCTTTTTCGCGCACGGTAAACGCGCGTCTCGACGGCCTTCTCCGAGATGCGGAGCACATCGGCGGCTTCAGCCTTGGACAGACCATCGATCGTGCGGAGGATAAGCGGCTCCTTGAGGTTACGCGGGAGCCTGCTGATAGCTTGCCAGAGGCGGTCAAGTTCCTGCCGATCGGCTGCCGCCTGAGTAAGATCGGGGGCAGGATCGGCATAATCTGCTTCGTTCGGAGGAGGCGCGGCAGAAAAAACGAGGCGTCGCACGGCGCGCCGCCGGCCCCAGTCGCGGCACTTGTTGATCGCGATGCGAGCAAGCCAAGCACGAAACGGCCGGCCTTGATCATAGCTGTCGAGCCGTTTGTAGGCGGAGACAAAGCAGTCCTGAACGAGATCAAGCGCTTCCTCCATATTGCCCACATAGCCCATGATGAGGCGATACATTGCCTCCCGATGGCGGCTCATGATCGTTGCGAACGCGTCCTTTCGGCCCAAAAGCGTCAGGGCGGCCAGCTCGCCGTCCGTAAACTCGGAGAGCTCGCAGTTCATTTCGCATCCGACGTCAGAGCCTTCACGACTGCCTGGTCAAACCGCCGGGTCTGCTCCGGACGCAGAACGGCGCGCATCGCAAAGATGTGCGACAGCGTCTCCTTCTGCAGCTCGCCCATCGCCCGGTGAGATCGGTCGATCTCCGCAGTGACTCTCGGCCCATAGCCATGCTCGGCCTCGATGGCGGCCGCGAGGCGAGCATTGTCGGCTCGCAGCTCCGCCTCCAAGGCGGCGCGCCGCGCGGCAAAGCGGGCCTCCAGTTCCTCGATCCGGGCAAGCTGCTGCCGGTCGAGCGCGAGATCTTCGTGGAGAAGCTCGTGCAGCGCGCTCGCCCCATCGGGCCGCTCGTGGGACAGGCTCCGGCCGATGAGCACACCTGCGAGAGCTGCAAGAAATGCAACAAAGGCAATGATGATCGTCCTGCGCGTTGCTGACGTCACGGAGCGCCGACCAGCAAGGTGGAAGGTGCCAGCGCGATCGCCTCGCTGAGCGCAGGCCCGGCTTCTGCACGGGCTTTGGCATCCGGCAGCATACCGCCGGCGACGCCGATCAGAAGCGCAAACATGATCGCCGCCGCTCGCACTCCACGTGGTTCTTGAGAGAAGCTATGGCGCTCCACGTGCTCCAGTATTTTGGCCTCGAGCAAATCCAGGTCAGGATGCACTGGCTGTTGGGAAAGTTGGTGCAACGCCGAATCCAGATCACGCATATCTCTCTCCACTTCACTCCAGCGTCCATACGCATGAGACGCGCCCCTCCCTCATGCAGCTCGTTCCAACGGGGAGGTTTTCAGGCCGCGACGCCTGCCATGCTCTCGCAGCTTTCCGCGCACCGGAGACAGGCATCGACGCACTCCTGCATGTCGCCAACAGCCTCGCAGCTGGCGGCGCACCCACGGCATATTTCCGCGCAGGCGCGGCAGATGCTGGCGTGGTGGGCTGAGTTGCGGGCCATGAAGTTTATCGCGGTCTGGCAGATGTCGGCGCAGTCGAGCATCACGCGCATGTGGCTGGGCTCGGTGTGCCTGCCGCCCATTTCGAGGCAATGTGTCGCCGCCATCTGAAGGCAGGTCATGTGACATTGGTGGCAGTCTTCCATGCACTGCTTCATCTCGGGTGGCATCGAGTGTTTCGTGCCGAACATCTGGCTTCTCCTGTTTCGAGCGCCCGACCAAGACTACGTCTGAAGACGCTCTGCCCCTCAAGGGTTCGGCCGCCCTTCGGCAGGACGTTGGACTCTCGCGACGGATAGTCGCGGAACATTGAATGTTGAGGGAGGAGCCTCAGCCATGCGTATGAGACGCAGAATGGCTGGAAGGTAACGATGAGACGTCAGGCGCAAGAGGCTTTCACCGCAGTGTTGATCGCTGCGGCTCTGGTGTTTATGGCTCCGATGTCCCCTGGATATGCGCACGAGAACCACGAGGCGCTGGGGGCCGGGCCAGGTCCCCAAGAGCCAGCCAAAATGCTTGCTCCGGCTTTGGGGAGCGCGTCTGCCCCCAAAGAGGGGATGGCCGATGCGCACGAGAATATGGCCGATGCGCATGAAATGGCCGCCGAGCGTCATGAGCAAGCCGCCGACAAGAGCAAGACGTTCGGCCAGCGCTTGGTAAGCTGGCTCGGGAGGCTGCACACCCTCGTCATCCACTTCCCGATCGCGATGTTCGTCGGTGCCCTCGGCGTGGAACTGTTCGGGCTCTGGCGTCGGAACACGCAATACCAGTCGGCAGCCCATGTGATGCTGATGGTGGGGGCGGTCGGGGCAATTATCGCGACGGCGCTTGGGTGGTTCGCCGGCGGATTCTACCTCACGGACCGCAACCAGATTCTGATGCTCCACCGTTGGCTAGGCACCGCCATCGCTGCTGCCAGCCTCGTCCTGCTCTACCTTTCCGCGAGCGCTCGGCGAACCCCTGAACAGCCCCGCACGATATACTGGGTCGGGTTGGGTGTGATGACCATCGCCATCGCGGTGCAAGGCTATGTCGGCGGCAGCTTCATGCATGGTGGCATGAATCACATGGCTTTTTGATCTTGGACAAAGGACGTCCCGCAAACATGCAAAGCTCTAGCTTGATCTCACGCAGAACCGTGGTTCTGGGATCCCTGGGCTCCACCGCTTTGCTCCTCTTTGGGTGCTCGCCCGCGGGACAAGGGGCGCCTGGCGCGCAGGGTGAGACAACGCCGGCTGCACCGGGTGGTCCGGCACCCCCGGCGGCTACGCCGTCGATGACAGTCTTCAGGGACCCTAGCTGCGGCTGCTGCGAGAGCTGGGCCGGGATCGCGCGCCAGGCCGGCTACTCGGTCGATCTACGCGACGATGAGGACATGCCAAGTGTCAAACGGCGCCTCGGCGTGCCAGATGCCTTGGCCTCCTGTCACACGACTGAAGTTGGCGGCTTCGTGGTCGAGGGGCACGTGCCGCTTGAGGATGTCGCGAGGCTGCTGCGCGAGCGGCCCGAGGAGATCAAGGGAATTGCCGTTCCCGGCATGCCTTTGGGCTCTCCCGGTATGGAGGTGCCGGACGGCACGAAGCAGCCGTTCCAAGTCATAGCGTTCTTCGAAGACGGCCGCACGAGCGTCTTCCAATCCTGAGGTGAACTACTGAGAAGGGGACCATTCATGGACGACGGCAACGAGATGAAGAGCATGGGATGGGGCCGCTTCGCTGCAATGATCGCGACGAGTACCGTCATCATGTTCTTCCTGATGTACCAGCTCGTCTACTCGGCCGAGCATGCGATGTTCAGCATCAATCGGCTGGTCTCGTCGTTCGTGATGGCCTGCGTGATGGCTGTGGTCATGCTCGGCTTCATGTGGTCGATGTACAAGGGCATGAAGACCAAAATGGCCGTGCTGGCCGGGGCGTTCGTGCTCGGAGTAACGCTGCTGGCGATCAATCGAAGCCAGGCGCTTATCGGCGATGTGGCGTTCATGAAGTCGATGATTCCGCACCATTCGATCGCAATCAACAATGCCCGCCGGGCGAGTATCAGCGACCCGCGCGTGCGGGAGCTCGCCGACGCTATCATAGCCGCCCAGGTGCGCGAGATCGCCGAGATGAAAGCCTTGATCCAGGATATCGACCGCAATGGCGAGCGCGGCGCGGCGCCGCTGCCGGCGCGACCGGCCGAGCTCACGCCCGACATGCTGCCGAAAATCCGCGATGCCGTGGAGTAGCCGCCGGAACGCGAACCGAACCTAGCCAAGGCAGCAAGAACACAGATAGGAGGATGACCGAATGAAAACTCTGCTAAGGCTCACGCTAGGGGCGAGCATCGTTGCGAGTGCGTCGGCCGCTCCTGCTCACGACCTTTTTCTGCTGCCTGATCAGTTCACCGCATCCCGGGCAGGCGTGCAGAATGTGAAGGCCAGCGTGGGCTCTTCCTTTCCGAAGCCGGAAAACGTGGTCACCGCCGACCGCATCGACCGCCTGTTTGCAGTCGGCGCGGGCAAGCCTCAGCTCAGTGTCGGCACGGCGGGTGCAAATGCGCTCAACCTGCGGCTGAGCGGCGGGGCGCGTGGGACCGTGGTCGCCGCGGTCAAGACCAAGGACCGCGACGTCGAATATGGCGAGGATCGCATTCCGCTCATCCTGGGCGAATATCGGGTCAGCCCGGAGGCCATTGCCGCCATCGGCCGCCTGCCCAAACCGCAGATGCTGAAGGTCAATTCGCGCCGGTTCGCCAAGACACTAATCTGCGTCCAGGCATGCGGGAATCGCTCGGTAGCGGCGCGACCGTTGGGAGCCGACCTCGAATTCGTGACGAGCGGAGCGACCGCCGACCACTTCCGCTTGCTCAGCCTCGGCCAGCCGCTGGCGGACTATCCGATCGACCTGGTCGCGGGCGACGGCAAACGGCGCCACCTGAAAACTGATGCGAAGGGCGAGATACACATCCCCGCTGATGCGAAGGGTTCGCTGATGCTCTTCGCGGCCGTGATGACCCCGCCCGCTGGTGGTGATCGCTTCACGCTGAACCTCTCGACTCTGACTTTTGCTCGGCCTTGACGGGCGGCGCTGTCGTGGGCGGAGCCGTCAGAACAGCTGCACGGCTCCGGCGACGGCCCAATATCGTCCCGCCTCGGCGACGATGAGGAGCGGCAGGAAAAGCCTAAGCGGTGCCTTGAGGAGACCGGCGACAACGGAGAGCGGATCGCCGACGATCGGCACCCGGGACGAAAGCAAAGCTCAAAGGCCCCAGCGCCGATAGGTGCTCCGCCCGCTCCAGGGCCCGGGCGGGGATGGGGAACCATCGCCGGTCGCGGTAGCCGTGCAGGAACCGGCCGATCAGCCAATTGACGACGATCCAAGCAGATTGTCGATCGTCGCCACGAGGATAAGGAGCCATGGGCAAGCCGGCCGGTTGCGATCAGCGCGACAAGGAAGCTCGGACTGAGCGGGGAAGATGGTGGCGGGGAGGAGGGCGATCCCGAACAACGAGAGATAAGGCCCCCACTCCACCGCGGGCCATCAGCTCCGGAGGGGCGGGTTGGGGCCGGCCACCGACCGGCACCGGCCTAGAACCACGTTCGGAGCCCGATGAGAAAGCTCCAGCCGCCAACCTCCTCGTCCGCTAGACGGCTGAACCGCGCCGTGTCGCCGAACGCCCGCTCATATTGGATGCCGATATAGGGCGAGATTTCTGCGGGTCCGCTGCTCGGGAGTATCTGATAGCGGAGGCGAGCTCCGATCTCAGCCGTCGACAGGCCGGAGCCGATGCCAAGCTCGGGCACGTCCTGCAGCGCCAGGTCGACCTCGACAAGCGGTTGCAGGATCAAGGCTTGTGTCAGGCGAAGATCGTATTCGGCCTCGAAACGCGCCGCGAGATCTCCCTTGTTGGACAGGAACGCGGTTCCTTCGATTTCGAACCAATAGGGCGCCAGCCCCTGGATACCGGCGACCAGATAAGTTCGGTCGGGGCCGGAATTGAAATCCTGCCGGACGCCCAGCTGAGCATCGAACCAGGGGTCGATCGCGCGGCTCCACAGCGCCTGCACTTCGGCGCCCTCACAGGACTCGCCGAACGTGCCTTCTCCTTCAGTCTTGATCCAAAGCTTGTTGATGTCGCCGCCATACCAGGCTTGCGCATCGAAGGAGTAGCCGTCTCGACCATCGCGGATTGCGACCTCCGCCTGGTCCACGAAGAATCGGTAAGCGGTGAGGCCGCCATGCTCGCGGATGAGGTCTCGCCGGGACTTCGCGGCGGCGGCGTTTTCGTAGAACAGATCCTGGGCATGTTGCGGGCCGGTAAACGCCGCAGGTGGCGGCGGGCCGGCGGGAGGGAGCGCAGCGGTGGGTGCTGTGCAATGACCCATTGCCGCGTGCTCCGGCAGGCAGTTCGGGTCGCCCGCCGGTGTGGCCTGCCCGGCGACTGGAGTAGCAGGCCGAGCGGCGGCTGGCGTGCAATGGCCCATTGCCGCGTGTTCCGGCAGGCAATTCGGGTCGCCTGCCGGTTTGCCCTGCCCGGCAGTGGGGGCAGCAGGGCGCGCGGTGGCTGGCGTGCAATGACCCATTGCCGCATGCTCCGGCAGACACTTCGGGTCACCCGCTGGCGTGGCTTGTCGGGCAGCAGAAGCGGGGCGCGTTGCCGCAGGAGCCGGCGTGCAGTGACCCATGGCTGCGTGCTCCGGTAGGCAAGGCGCGTTCTCCACCGGGGCGGGCTGAGCCGGCGCCTCGTGGTCCGCATGCTGAGCCAGCGCTGGGGTCGATATGCCGGCGAGGAGGGCTGCAAGGACGTACTTCATGCGGCCTCTCCGTCCATTGGGCGAACTTTGACGATCCGCATCATCCCCGCATGCATGTGGTACAGAAGGTGGCAGTGGAACGCCCAGTCCCCGGGCGCGTCGGCGGTAAGGTCGAGATCAATGAAGCGGCCCGGCGGCACCTTCACGGTATGCTTGAACGCATGATTTCCGGGGTTGCCGTTGACCAGCTTCCAGAAATGGCCGTGGATGTGCATAGGGTGCGTCATCATCGTGTCGTTGACCAGACGCATCCGAACCCGCTCGTTGCGCGCGAAGCGATAGGGCTCCGGATTCTCGCTCAGCTTCTCGCCGTCCATCGACCACATGAACCGCTCCATGTTGCCGGTCAGGTGAATCTCCAGCAGGCGGGTGGGCTCGCGCGTGTCCGTGTTTGGTGTGAGCGACACCAGGTCCGTGTAGGTCAGCACCCGGTGGCCGACATCCTCCAAGCCAATGCCGGGATGACCGGTTCCGTCCGACGGCATGGGCGCGATCATGTCGACGCCCACCCCGACGGGGAAGTCGACCTTGGACTTGTCGCGCATGTTCATGTTCGAATGGTCCATGCCGGCCATGGCGCCGCCTGCGGCACCAGCCGCCGGGGCGCCGTGATTCATCCCGGGCATGTTGCTGTGGTCCATGCCGGCCATGCCGCCGGCAGCAGTCGAGGCACTCCCGGTCATCGCGCCGTGGTCCATGCCGTGCATGCTGCCCATGCCCATATCCGCCATATCGAGCGTCGGCCGTTGCCGCAGCGGCGGAACCGGAGCGGTCATGCCCAATCGAGGTGCGAGCGTCGCGCGTCCCATGCCAGAACGGTCGATCGTCTCGGCTACAACGGTATAGGCCTGGTCGCCCGGACGGACGATAACGTCGAAGGTTTCCGCGTTGCCGATCTGGAACTCGTCGGTCTCGACCGGGCGGATGTTGATCCCGTCCGTCGCCACCACGGTCATCGGCAGGCCCGGAATGCGGAAGTTGAAGATCGTCTGCGCGGCCGCGTTAATGATCCGGAGGCGCACTCGCTCGCCCGGCTTGAAAAGGCCAGTCCAGTTCTCGCCCGAGCAAAGGCCGATGATCAGGAACTTGTAAGCAGCCTCTGTCACGTCCGCGAAGTCGGTCGGGTCCATGCGCATCTGCGCGAACATGTTGCGGTCTTCCTGCGACATCGGCTCTTGGCGGCCGCTCGCTCGCCCGAGAAGGGTCGATTTCTGCCGGTTGAAGAAGCCCCCCTCCTGCTTCATGCGGGAGAAGATCATGTGCGGGTGGAGAAAACTCCAGTCGGACAGGACGATCACATGCTCGCGATCGTAAGCAACCGGATCTGCTCCGGCCGGGTCGATGACCATCGGCCCGTAATGACCGAGCTGCTCCTGCAGGCCGGAATGGCTGTGATACCAATAGGTGCCCGACTGTTTCAGCGGGAACTCGTAGGTGAAGGTCGAGCGGGCCTTGATGCCCGGGAAGCTCACGCCGGGCACGCCGTCCATCTGAAACGGCACGATCAGGCCGTGCCAATGGATGGAGGTGTCTTCATCGAGCCTGTTGTTGACGATCAGGCGGACATTCTGACCCTCGCGCAGCCGGATCAGCGGCGCTGGAATGGTGCCGTTGATGGCAATTGCGTGGCCGGTGCGGCCGTCGACGTTGAAGGCCGCCTCACCGATGTCGAGCCGAATCTCATTGCCGGCCACGGTCGCCATGCCCTTGGTTGCGGGACCGTGGGATCCGCTGCCGACAAGGCCGTGTGAGCCTGTCTGTGCCCAGGCGGGAAACAGACCGGAAAGTCCCACACCGGCCGCCCCAAGCGCCCCCGCGCGGAGCAGTGTCCGTCTTTGTATCAGCTGGTTCATTGTCGTCCTCGTTCCTCCGTCCGAGCGGAAGATGATCATGGGAAAGGTTGGGAGGCGGCAGTAGCCGCCTCCCGGCCCGTCAGTTCTAGGGGTTCATGCTGTGGCCAGCATGCGGGTCCGAACCGGGGGCAGCAGAGGCCGCGGGCTTGTCACAGCAGGCCATCTTCTTACCCTGGGCCTTCATCTTCGCGCAGCAGGCCATGGCGCCGTCGGCGCCCTTCTTGCAGCAGTCCATCATGCCGCCGGACATGTCGTGCCCGGCATGGGGATCGGCGGCACCCGCCCCGGTTTGACCAGCATGACCGGGTTGAGCGGCACGGCCCGCATGAGCAGCATGGTCGGCAGGTCCGCTAGCAGGCGCAGTCTGCGCAAGAGCGGGAGAAGCGATCATCATTACGACCGCTGTGAACAGCATTTTCATTTCAGAACTCCGAAAAATTTGAGTGTGATTCAAATCTCTGGAGTCATACGCGGAGGGGGCGTTTCATCCTCAGGATGAATGCCGGCCAGCAGTTGCGGCTTCGCGATGCCGAGCTTGGCTCGGAGAGCCGCCGGCTTTTCGGCCGGCAGCGGCGAGAGCGGAGGATAGGCAGCACAGCTGCTGGCGCAGCTGATCTCCATCGCAGGATCGTCCTCGTCGGAAGGGGCTTCCGTTCCTGCACAATGGTCGCCGGCAGCCGTGACCGCGGCGTGCGGCATCGCCATTCCTGCTCCGCCCGCCATGGCGAGCGGCGACAGGAACAGCGCCATTGCCACGAGCAAGGAGGACAGGAAGCGGAGCATGCTCGACGGCAGATAGAAGGGCCGACGTGAGCTTGCAATGAACGCAGGCGGCATGCCGTCTCTGGGGTCAGTCAGCATGGGCCAGATCCTCGAGGATCGGACAGCCGGGTCGGTCGTCGCCGTGACAGGTGCGTGCGAGCTGCTCGAGCGAGCGCCGCATCGCCTTGATCTCCAGCTCCTTGCGCTTGAGCTCCTCGGCTCGGGCGGTTGCCAGCGCCTTCACGTCGGCGCTCGCCCGGCCGCGATCCTGCCATAGGGCAAGTAGTTTGCCGATCTCCTCGATCGGGAAGCCGAGATCGCGGGCGCGGCGGATGAAGCGCAGCGTATGGACATCCCTCTCGTCATAGTCGCGGTAGCCGGAGTCACGACGCGGGGCCTTCGGCACGAGCCCCAGCTTTTCGTAATGCCGGATCATGCGCTGGCTGACGCCAGATTGTTTGGAGGCCTCGCCGATCTTCATTGCGATCTCCTGGAGGAAGCCGAAGCGCGCCAGCGACGCAGCGTCAGCGCGTTCGCGACGACGCTGACGCTCGACAGCGCCATCGCGCCGCCGGCGATGACGGGACTGAGATAGCCGAGCGCCGCAAGCGGTATGCCGACAAGGTTGTAGATGAACGCCCAGAAAAGCCCCTGCCGAATTTTGGAGTAGGTCCGGCGGGAGATGTCGATCGCGTCCGCGACAAGGCGAGGGTCTCCCCGCATCAGGGTGATGCCGGCGGCGTGCATCGCGACGTCGGTTCCGGTCGACATGGCAATCCCCACATCGGCCGCGGCAAGAGCGGGCGCGTCGTTGACGCCGTCCCCGACCATCGCGACAACGCGGTCGCGACGCCTGAGACCTTGAACGGTTTCTGCCTTGCCCTCGGGAAGCACGTTGGCGATCACCTCGTCGATGCCGAGCTGCCGCGCCACGGCCTTCGCGCTGCCCTCATTATCGCCGGTGATCATGATGCTCCCGATCCCGCGTGCATGGAGCGACTCCACCGCCTCTTTCGCCGAGGCCTTCGGCTCGTCGCCGAACGCCAGCAGGCCAAGGATACTCTTGTCGGGCGCGATCTCGGCCACCCAAGACACGGAACGGCCCTGCTCCTCGAACTCCCGCGCAGCGGCCCGGAGGGAGGAGGAGGAGTCAAGTCCGTGCTCGCCGATCAGCCGCGAGCTCCCGAGAAGGAGCTGCCGGCTCCCATAGGTTGCGGAGACTCCCCGCCCCGGAAGCGCCTTCATCGATTTAACCGCTGCCGGCCCGACGCCGCGCTCCTCGGCGGCCGCGACGACCGCGCGCGCCAGCGGGTGCTCGCTGCCGGCCTGAAGGCCCGCCGAGATCTCGAGAAGCTCCTGCTCGCTCACCTGGGCGGCGGGGAGGGCTGCGACCAGCACCGGCTTGCCCTCCGTCAGCGTGCCTGTCATGTCGAAGGCGACGCTGTTGACGCGGTGGGCCGTCTCAAGCGCTTCCGCATCCTTGATCAGCACCCCCGCTCGGGCGGCGACGCCGGTGCCTGCCATGATCGCGGTCGGCGTGGCGAGCCCGAGCGCGCAGGGGCAG
>SXGU01220580.1_pt1 | contig 23531 bp, 14 predicted proteins | sample 3174531 | NCBI WGS metagenome assembly SXGU01 (sample SAMN11356863, study PRJNA531348) | freshwater metagenome | isolation source: freshwater sample F1-140 | place: China: Fuxian Lake, Yuxi | collected 2017-12-25
GCCCAGACTGCCTTCAAAGTGTCTGTAAATCAGCGGCCTTACATGACGACCACACATAACCGAACAGGCATGTCGCCAACCAGTTGATTCTGCTAGCTATGCCTTCGTGGTCAAGCGCACTCTCTGCGATCTGCGCCCAGCGTAGCGCGGGCCTTGACAGTTTGCCAGCCGCAGCCGCAGGCTTGGCCGTCCCGCGAAGCCGCCGATCGGATAAGCCATCCGCTTTTGCGTGCGCGCGTGCCGCGGGCGTCTCGGAGGGTGCGATGCTCAAGCTGGGTTTGTTTGCCGTTGCGGCGTTATCGACAGCGTGCGCCCTCGCCTGTGGATCAGCCGCCCCGCCTACTGCAACTGCGCCGACCGACGTCACAGCCACCGACGCCATCAGCGACGCCGCAACCAAGGATACCGTCGCAGTGGACGCCGCCGACCCTTGCAAGGGCAAAACCTGCTCCGGCGCCGGCAAGTGCAAGGTCGGCAGCGACGGCAAACCCTTTTGCGATTGCACGGGTCCGACGTGTTTGTACCCAACCGCCGACTTGCGCTGCATCTCCGCCGCTGACCTGTGCAGCGAGGCCGGGTTGTCATGTGAAGGGGGATCGACCTGCGGCGTCGACGACGACCCGAGCGGCTGCGGCTGCGACGCCACCCACGTGCACAAGGCGGTCTGCCGCTGCGACAACGGCGCCAAGTACGACGCTGGCCAGTGCAAGAGCGACGTCGCGGCTTGCCACTCGCTTCAGAAGTGCGTGCCGACCAAGGGCGAGCGATTCAACGTCGTCGTCTCTGGCGCGATTACGCTCACGCTCATCGACCGCAAAGAGTTTGGCGGCGGCCAGGAGTGGACCGCTGGCGGCAACCTGACGTTATTCAACGTGTGGCCCAAGGAGCTGTGCGGCGCACTCAAGCTGGCGGGCGGCAAGGACCTCAAGCCCGGCAGCTACGACGTCGGCCAGCTCAAGCTGTCGTTCGCGCACGGCGGCAAGCAGTACAACTCCGAGAAAGTCGGCGCGGGCGGCAAGGTCGAGGTCAAGGCGGCCACCTGGTGCGATCAGCCGGGCTGCACCGCGTTGGATTTGGTGGTCGACGCCGATCTGGGTGGGTTTGACGGCTCGGTTGTGCACGTCAAGGGTGTGGTCAAGGGCACGGACTTTTAGCCTTTTCTTGACGAAGGATCGCGCAAACGGCACGCTTGCGGCCTTCTTCCCTGGGGCAGCGCCCGCGAGGTCCACCATGCGACTGACAACACCAATGATTTCTTGCCTTTCAGTTTGGCTTGCCACGGCGTGCGTCGGCAGCTCAGGCGGCGGCGCTGCCGCGGGTGGGACTGGAACCGGCACTGGCACCGGCACTGGTAGCGACGCCGGCAGCACCGGCGGCACGGACACCACCGGCAGCGGCACCGCGGTCAATGCGTACCCGAGCGGTGCTCCGGTGCCGATTGATCAACTGGAAACCACGCTGGCGGACGTCATGTGCAAGCTGCTGGTCGCTTGCCAGGACTCGATGCTCGGCAAGAATGGCTTTGCCACAGCAGAAGGTTGCATGGCCATTGCGGGCGGCAATTTCGGCGCCAACAGCCTCGTTGCACTGGTCAAGGCCGGCAAGGTCAAGTACGACGCCACGGCTGCCGGCAAGTGCATGCAGGCCATGGGCGCAAATTGTGGTAGTGTCTCCAAATCATCCGTTCAGTCGGCTGCGTGCAAGGCGACCTTTACTGGCACCGTCGCCGAGGGCGGCGCATGTAGTGAAGATGAAGAATGCGCATCGCAAAACTGCGACCAGCAAGAAAGCGCCTGCCCAGGCAAATGCGACAAGGCCCGCGTGGCAGCCGGCGGTGCCTGCACGTTGTCGCAGCATTGCGAGGCTGGGCTCGGCTGCGTAGACAAAAAGTGCGGGGCCCAATCGGATGCCAAAGTTGGCGAACCGTGTCACAACAACGCGTGTGCCAACGGTAGCTACTGCGCGTTTGAGGGTGGCGACAAGCCCACGTGCAAAGCCGCTGGCGGCGCCGACGCAAAGTGCAATGGCAGCGAAGCGTGCACGCCAGAGTTTTACTGTAAGAAAACGGCCGATGTGCAGAACGGCACCTGCGCGCCGCGGCCCAAAGCCGGCGAGGCTTGTGCGGCGTCCATGATGGGCGACGGCATTCCGTGTTTGGAAAGCCATGTGTGCGTGGCGGGCACCAACGGCAAAGGCACATGCCAGCCGCGAGTCAAGTTCGGTGGGGCCTGCTCGGTCAATGCGCAGTGCATGGGTGTCGATTTGGCGTGCGTCGGCGGTGCGTGCAAGCTGTTGCCCAAGAAAGGGGAGGCGTGCACGCCACCCGACATGGCGAGTGGCAAGTACATCACCTGCATGCCACCGACCGTGTGCAACACCGGCAAGTGCGACGACGCACCCGGAGACGGCAAGCCGTGTGCGAGCTTTCAGTGTGCCAAGGGCCTGACCTGCGTGCAGAGCGTCTGTAAGAAACCGCCAGCCAAAGGCGAAGAATGCCAGGGCCAGTGCCAGGAAGGCCTGGACTGCAAGTTCGATGACAAGGGCAAGGGCACCTGCCAGGCGCCGGTGTGCGGGGCGCCGTAGCTGGACCTCGCGACCGTTGCGTTTGCCCTTGACGCCCGTCTTTTGCCCCCGCACGATGCCAGCCGGCGCCGTCGCCGACCTGAACCGGCGCACCGGAGGCTACGTGGCCCACCGTCCCTACTGGCTCGTCTGGCTGAGCGTGCTTCTGGCCTGCGGCGAGGCCGAAACGCCACCGGCGACCTTTGCCACCGACGCAGCGGTCGCGGACACCAACGCAGTCGCAGACCTTGGCGGCACCGCAGATGCCGGCGCCCTAGAGTCCGCAAGCGCTGACACGACCTCGCCAACCGACCAGACGGCTGCCCCCGATGCCCAAGTCGCCGAGGACACCGCAGCCTCGCCGGACACCGCTACCGCTCCGGAGGTCCCGAAAAAGCCGGTCTACACCGCTGTCGCCGTCGCCTGTGGCGCCACACCCACCGCCGGATCCGCGTTGGCCGCTTCGCCCAAAGCCTACACCGGCGGCAAGTGTCCGACCTTGGTCGCTGACGGCAAGACCGTAAACGCCTTGCAATCCAAAGGCAACGCCCGGCAATTCAAGCTGATTGCCCCCGCGGATACCAAACCGGGAGAGAAGCTGCCTGTGCTGTTCGCCTGGCACTGGCTCAAAGGCTCGGCCAAAAGTTTCATCGAGACCGGCGAGTTGCACTCGGCAGTGGCCCAGCAGCGCTTTGTCGCGGTGGTGCCCGAGTCCAAGGGCGACATCGAGATTCCACTGGCCAAGGCGTCGTTTCCGTGGCCGATTACCTCGCTGTCGCCGACAGCGCGTTTTGAGGAAGAGTTCGTGTTCTTTGACGACATGCTGGCCTGCGTGGCCGAGCAGTTCGCCATCGACCAGCAATGCGTGTCGGTCGTCGGCGTGAGCGCCGGGGCGCTGTTCGGTGCGCAGCTGGCCCAGGCGCGCAGTGAGCACGTCGCCAGCTTCTTGTCGCTGTCGGGCGGCACCCAGAGCGACGGGCTGTCGAACCTGGCGCTACTGCCGTGGAAAGGCGCCAAGCACAAGATGCCGGTGCTGGTACTGTGGGGCGGGCCGCAAGACAGCTGTGCGCTGGTCAACTTTCAGGCGGCGTCGCTGGCGCTGGAGAAGGGCCTCGACAAGGACGGGCAGTTCCAGGTCGAGTGCATCCACAACTGCCAGCACGGCGTGCCGCCGGTAGATGCACCGCCGGGCGTGAGCAAGTTCAAGGCGCTGTGGGATTTTGCGTGGTCGCACCCCTACTGGCTGCCGGCGGGGCACTCGCCGTGGGCCAAAGGCGTACCGGCCGATGCGCCGCCGTGGTGCGCGGTGGGTTCGGCCAGCGCCAAGATCCGCACCGGCGAGTGTCCACCGCCGAGTTGTCCGTTGTAGAGCTGCGTTGCCACGCGCTGTTCGTCCACATTCGACGGCCGATTACGCTCTCAGCCACCGCGCAAACTCCTCAAAGGATACACCGGCCTGTGCCAGGATCGAGTTCAACGTACCCTGAGCCAATGTCGGATGACGCGGAATGATCACGCAGTGGCCGTCGGCGTCTCGCAGCTTGACGTGACTGCCACGCTGCGAGACTTGTGCGAAGCCGCGGCGCTTGAAGATGGCGATCGCCTTGTCGCCCGAAATCTGAAGGAACGGCGTCACGCAGCCGCTCGCGCCGAAATGGCGAATTCGACTGTCGTGACGACGGCGGCCAGTGCCCGCGGTGCGGGTTCGTCCTCGAATCGCAGTTCGAGGGCTTCGCGGAGGTTGTCGAGGGCTTCGTCCTGTGTGCGACCCTGACTTGCAAGCTCGATTTCGAGGCAGCGAGCGACGAACCAGTCGTCTTGCTTGGTGACGGAGGCGAGTACGCGCATGGAACCCTGCAAGCGGCCAGGTGCCGCGCTGACAGTGTGCGGGCCCATGGACTCGAGCGCAAGCCGTGCGCGGCGTAGACACGACACCACCGGCCCGTGTTGCCGTAGCGCATTGACCCCGCCGCCCGCACAGGCGTAGGCTGCGTTCAACCTCTCGGAACGCTTGCCGTGCTCCCGGCCGAATCCACCGCCCCAGACTCCGATGAGGGTGGCCACGGCCACCCGACGTCATTGCTGCGCCGGCTCAGGGTCTCGGCCAAGCTGGCGCTGGCATTCGGTGCCTTGCTCGCGTTGGCGGCCACCACCGCAGTAGTGGCATTCGTCGGCCTGCGCAAAGTCGAGCACACGTGGCAGCAGGCGCTGCACCTGGGCGCCGACTTGGCGCAGCGGACCGAAAAAGCGCGAGCGAGCCTGCAAGCGGCGCGACGGCACGAGAAAGAGTTCTTGCTGCGCTGGCCCGACGCGGGCGTTGCCCTGGCGTTCCGCACTTGGATCAAGCCGAGCACGACCGGGGCCGGAGCTGGCCTTGCCCCGCCAGATGCACACGGGACCGTGGACGCCGACATCGCCGAGTTTCGAGCGTCACTGCAGTGGATTGGCAAGGCGCTGTCAAGGGCCGCGGCAGCATGGAGACCTACCTGCTGCGCGGCCGGCTGGCGGGCTGGGATGGGGTTGTGCAGGACCAAGATGCAGGTTGACCCCAAGCCCGCCATAGGCTGCGCCCGAGCCTGGGTTGACGGCCTCTGGTCCTTGAGGACGGTTCTCCGCTAGGCTTGCCGACCATGCCCCAGGCACCCTTGCACATTGCCATCATTGGCGCAGGCACCGCAGGCGCAGCGGCCGCGCTGTTGCTGGCCCGCGCCGGCCACCGAGTTGCCGTCTTCGAGGCCGTGGCCGATCCCGGTCCCGTCGGCGCTGGCATCATGCTGCAGCCGACCGGTCAGACCGTGCTGGCACGCCTGGGCTTGCTGCAAGACGTAGTGGCGCGCGGCCATCGCGTCGACCATCTGCTGTGCGAGACCAACAACGGGCGCAAGATTTTGGACCTCTCCTACGCGGCCCTGGGCGACGGTCGCCACGGCTATGGGCTGCATCGCGGCGCGCTGTTCGCGGCCCTGTTTGCGGCCCTGGGCCAACAAACCGGCGTTGGCGTCCACTTGGGTATTGAGGTCCGCAAGTTAGTGACCACACCCAAAGGGCCGCTGTTGCGCGACGCCGCGGGCAACGACCACGGCCCGTTCGACCTGACGGTGGTGGCCGACGGCGCCGGCAGCGACCTGCACGACGACCAGGGCACGCCGCGGACGGTCAAGCCGTATCCTTGGGGCGCGCTGTGGTGGGTGGCGCCGGACCCCGAGCTGCGCTTTTCCGGCCGGCTGCACCAGATTGTGCACGGCGCGCACACCATGCTGGGGCTGCTGCCGACCGGCACCGCCCCGGACCGGCCGGATCTGCCGCTAGTCAGCCTGTTCTGGTCGATTCGCGCCGACCGGGTCGATGCCTTCCGGCACGGCGATTTGGGCGCATGGAAGGCGCGCGTATCGCAGCTGTTGCCGGCCGCGGCGGCAGTCGTAGCCGGCATCGACAGCGCCGACCAGTTGCTGTTCGCGCGCTACCGCGATGTGGTCATGCCCAACTGGCACGGCGACCGCACGGTGTGGCTCGGCGACGCGGCGCACGCCATGAGTCCGCAGCTCGGCCAGGGCGCGAACCTGGCCTTGTGCGATGCGGCGGTGCTCGCCGACTGCGTGGCAAAACACCCGGACGTCAACCAGGCATTGGTGGCCTACAGTCGCGCGCGGCGGCGGCACCTCGACTACTACCAATGGGCGACGCGGGCGCTGACGCCGTTCTTCCAAAGCGACTCGCAGCTGTTGCCCTGGCTGCGCGACGTCGGGATGCCGGTTGCGGGCGCGCTGCCGTGGACGCGCCGCAAGATGGTGGCAGCGATGGCGGGGGCAGAGACGGGGTTGCTGCTCAGTTCGGCGCTCGACCTGGGCCCGCCGCCGCGATTGGAGGCCTAGGTGTACGACGCGATCGTGGTCGGCCTGGGCGGCATGGGTTCGGCCGCGCTGTACCACCTTGCGCGCAAAGGGGCGCGGGTACTGGGCTTGGAGCAGTTCGGCGTGGCCCACGCCCTGGGCAGTTCGCACGGCCAGACGCGGCTCATCCGCATGGCGTACTTCGAACACGCAGATTACGTGCCGCTATTGCGCGAGAGCTTTGCCGCATGGGACCAGCTGTGCGCCGTTACCGGCGAGGACCTGTTCGTGCGCACAGGCCTGGCGCTATGGGGACCGCCCGCAGGCGGCGAGGTGCTGCCGGGCACGCTGGCAAGCGCCGAAAAGTACGGCATTGCGCTGCACGTCTGGGACCACGACGAGGCGCGGCGCCAGCTGCCGTTGCACCGCGCGCCGCCGGGTTTCCGTTGCGCATTTGAGCCGGGCGCCGGCTTCTTGAGGGTCGAAGCTTGCGTGCAAGCGCACGTGGACTGCGCTCGGGCGCTCGGTGCCACCGTCGTCGCGCACGCGGCCGTGCGCAGCTGGCGGCCCGACGGCGCAGGCGTCGCCGTGGATTTCAACGGCCAAACCGTGCACGCGCATCAGTTGGTGCTGACGACGGGCGCCTGGTCGGGCCCTGTGTTGCGCGAACTCGGCGCCGACCTGGCCGTGCACCGCAACGCCCTGGTGTGGTTGCGCAGCGCACCTGACCACCGCCTGCAAAGCGGTGCGCCGTGCTTCGGATTTGAGCTGCCGGAAGGGTTCTTCTACGGTTTTCCAGCGTTGGACGACCGCGGCGTCAAGGCGGCGCTGCATCTGCCCGGTGAGCGATTGACCGATCCCGGGGAGGTCGATCGCTCGCGCCGGCCGGCCGACACAGCCCCTGTCGTTGATTTTGCGGCAGCTTGTCTGCCGGGCGTCGGTCCCGAGGTCACCGACAGCGCGGTGTGCCTGTACGAGATGTCACCGGACGGCCATTTCGTCGTGGATCGTCACCCGCGCTGGCCGCAAGTGATTGTCGCCGGCGGGTTTTCGGGTCACGGCTTCAAGTTCGCGCCGGCCATGGGGCGGGTGCTGGCCGACGCGGCGCTGGGGGCTGCACTGGATCCAGCTGTCGGGTTCTTAAGCGCCGCGCGGTTTGTTCGGCCGTAGCGAAGGCGGTCAGCTATCGACTTCTCGGTGCTGGCGCGAATCGGCCGCTTGCTCGACTGGCGAATCGGACGGCACGTCGGTGTCGACGTACAGGTCGTCTACCGCCACGGCCAGATCCAGGGTGTCGATGCGCGCCACCTCCCCTGCCACCAACGAACTCCACCGCCAGAACGGGTGGTCTTGCCGCTCGTACACTTCGACGCGGCGGTAGGTAGTTTCGACCAGGACGTAGGCGAGCAGGCTGTCGAGCTTGCGGTAGGCCGTAAACTTGCTGGTGCGATCAATGACCTCGGTGCTGGGCGACAGCACCTCGACGATGACGCTGGCGTGGCGCTTGATGAGGCGGTCCCGCTCGTCGCGCTTGTCGCAGGTGACGAATACGTCGGGGTAGAAGTAGGCGTTGGCTCGCTCGACGCGCAACTTGACGGACTCGCGCAGGACTCGACAGTCGCGGGGCCGTGTCTGCGGCTGCAGCTGTACGGCCATATTGAAGACGATGGCGTTGTGCCAATCGGTCCCCCCCACCATCGCCAGCATCTCGCCATTGACGTACTCATGGCGGACGTCGCTTTCGGCTTCGAGTGCGAGGTATTCCTCAGGCGTCAGGTAGTTGGTCTGGGCCAGGACCGGCATGGCATCTCCAATGCGGCGCCGAGCACCACGGTCACACGGTACCGTCCGCAATCGGACCCGGCAACTACTCGACCCACCTCGGACTCGATCCACGCCCACAAAAGCGCCCGCGGCGGTTGCCAAACCTGCCATCCGCCCTAATCTGGCCGCTCCACCGACCCTCAAGGCTGCCCATGTCGACCACCGTTGCCGCCGCTCCAACGCCCACTGACCTCGCCAAACCTGGCGACGTTGAGATTGGCAGCCTCCGCAGGCCGCCGCGCCCCAAAAGCGCAGCGCTGGTCGGCACCTTTGTGCAACTCGCCAAAGACCCGCTCGCGTTCATGCGGCTGGCCGGTCAGGGTGGCCCGATCAGCCGGGTGTGCATCGGCACCGAGAAGCTGGTGTTCGTACATGATCCTGCGCTCATTCATGAAGTGCTGGTCGGCCGGGCGAGCGAGATGGTCAAAGACCAGATTACCCAAAAGCTCAACGAAATCCTTGGCAATGGCTTACTGACCTCGGAGGGTGCGTTTTGGCGGCGGCAGCGCAAGCTGATGGCCCCGCTGTTTTCACGCAAGCAACTGGCCGGCTACGCCGAAACCATGGCGACCCGCACCGAGGCCGCACTGGCGCCTTGGCAGGACGGCGAAAGCCGCGACGTGCATTTGGACATGATGGGGCTCACGCTCGACATCATCTTTCGCACGGTGTTCGGCGCGGAGATGGACGAAGACCACAGCGGCAAGGTCGCGCACGCCATCGAGTTGATGATGGACCAATTCGAGCTGGAGCTGCGGACCTGGCGGCGGTTCGTCCCCAAGAACTGGCTCAAGAAGGGCAGGGCGCGGGCGGCGGAAGCGCGGGCGGCGCTCGACGGCGTTGTCTACGAGCTCATCGCCAAGAAGCGCGCCGCGGGGGCGACGGGCGATGACCTGGTGTCGCGGCTGCTGGCCGCCAAAGGCGATGACGGCGCGACCATGAGCGACCTGCAGGTGCGCGATGAGGCGGTCACCATGGTGGTCGCCGGGCATGAGACGACGGCGCTCGTGCTCACGTTTGCGACGCTGTTGCTGTCGGACCACCCGCCGGCAGGCGAACGCTTGCGCCAAGAGCTGGCCGAGGTGCTGGGCGGTCGGACGCCGCGCCTCGACGACATCGGCAACCTGCCGTTTACCAAAGCGGTCGTGCTGGAGACGATGCGCTGCTTTCCGCCGGCCTACGTCATCGGCCGTCAGGCCACCCACCCGATTGCGCTTGGCGGCTACCGCATCGATCCGGGCGACCAACTGCTGGTGTCGCAGTGGGCGCTGCACCACGACGCCCGTTGGTTTGCGCAGCCAGACGCCTTCCTGCCCGAACGCTGGCTGGGCGACTTGGAAAAGCAACTGCCCGAGCACGTGTACATGCCGTTTGGCGGCGGGCCGCGCATCTGCATCGGCCAGCACTTCGCGATGATGGAAGCCATCCTGTGCCTGGCGACGCTGGCCCAGCGTGTGCGCCTCGATGTGGTCGCGGGTCAGTCGCGCGAACTGTCGCCGGCCGTCACGCTGCGGCCCAAGCACGGCCTGATGGCCGTGGTGCACCGCGTGTAGTTCCGGCTACCAATCGATGTAGGCAACAATGGCGCCGTCGTGGTCGCTCGGCGCCTGCTGTTTTGCGCCGTACAGCCACAGGTCCAGGCCCCACCAGGCCACCAGGAATTTCACGGTGTCCGACGCTACGAAGATGTGGTCGATGCGGTCCTTGGTCGGGTAGTCTGGCGCCTTAGCTTGGTTATGGACGATGGTCCACGCTTTGGCCAGATCGAAGGAATCCTGCCACGGCGGTGACACCCCTGCCTTACCCGCGGCGAGCAGGCCAAAGGCCTTGCTGTCGGGCTTGCTGTTGTAGTCGCCGGTCAGGATGAGCGGCGCGCTTTTCGCCAGCGGCCCCAGCTTGTCCAGGACCAGCGGCGCCGACTTCTCCTGGCTCGGCGAATTGTTGTCAAAGTGGGTGCTTGCGAACCACAGGTCGCGGTTGCGCAACTTGTCGTGGAGCTTGACCCACACCATCACCCGCGGCAATTGGGACAGCACGAAGCCGAACGAATACGGCTTGTCCGGCGTGGGACTCAGCCAAATGACGCCCTGGTCCAGCTTGTCGAAGCGCGACTTCTTCCACAGCACCGCGGCGTCTGGATAGTCGTTCGGCACCTCGTCGCCCGGCTCGTGGCGGTAGTGAAAGTAGTCGTAGAGCTTGTCGGGTCCGACGAGCTGATCGACCTCAGGCGTGTCGTTGTCGGTCGGGAGCTGCGCCTGCATCTCTTGCAAGCCCATCAGATCCGGGTCAAAGCGCTTGAACACGTCGTGCAGCCACGGCAGGCGGGCGCTCCACTTGTGCTCCCAGTCTTTGTGGGCGCTGTTGATGCAGAACGAGCACATGACGTTGTAGGTCATGACCGTCAGCGCACCGTCGGGCTTTTTCGGCGGCAGCGACCATGAACTCGGCGTGGCGTCGGCGCTGGCGTCGGTGGACGGGGCAGTGTCAGACGCAGTCTCGGCGGCAGCCTTGGCATCAGCGACCGTGTCGGCAATCGCCGATGCGTCAGCTGCGGGCGCCGGCGGCGGGTCGCTGCCGCAAGACGGGAGCAGGGTCAGTGACAGTGTCAGGTTCAGGCACAGGGGCAGGGGCAGGGTCAGGTTCAGGTTCAGGCGCTGGGGCAGGTTCAGGCTCTGGCTCACGTTGCAATGCATGGGCACCTCGCGGGCCACAAGGTACACCGGGCGCGGGCCGTGTGCTAGGTTTGACGGTGCCCGGCCTGTTCCCCAGTGCCGCAAGGCAACAATGCCCATGCCCTTCGTCAAGCTGCACGGCCTTGGCAACGACTTTGTCGTCGCGGACGCCGCGGCGCTGCCCGGCCTGGACCCCGACCGCGTGCGCGCGCTGTGCGACCGCCACACCGGCATCGGCGCCGACGGTGTGTTGCTGCACACGCGCGACCCCGACGGCAGGCCGCGCATGACCGTACACAACGCCGACGGCAGCGTGCCAGAGATGTGCGGCAACGGGTTGCGGTGTTTCGCCAAGTGGCTGGGCGATGCGGATCCCGGTTTGGGCGACCGCGTTGCCGTGTGGACGGGCGCCGGGCTGCTGGACTGTGCCCTGCACCGCGGCGCGGATGGCCTGGTGGCCGAAGTGACGGTGGCCATGGGCACGGCGACCTGGCAGCCGGCGCAGGTGCCGGTGCTGGCCGACGCGCCGCTCTTGGCGACGCCGTTTGAGGTGGGCGGCGTGGTACTTGCGCTATCGGCACTGGCGACAGGCAATCCGCACGCGGTGACGTTCGACGCCTTGCCGCAAGGCGAGGTTCGGCGGCTGGGGCCGTTGCTGTCGACCGATCGCCGCTTCCCGGCCGGCGTCAACGCGGAATTTGCGCGGGTGGTTGCCACGGCCGATGGCCCGATGGTCCACGTCGATGTCTTTGAGCGCGGCTGTGGCTGGACCCAGGCCTGCGGCACCGGCGCCACTGCTACCGTGCTGGCGGGCGTGCGTCTTGGCTTGCTGCCCGCCGGTCGCGCGATCCCGACGCGCCTGCCCGGCGGCTGGCTGCGCATTGCCGTGGGCGAAGACGGCGCGGCGACCATGCGCGGGCCCGCGGTGCGAGTCTTTGCGGGCACTGTCTAGCCAGACTTGACCGCCGCGTCCGGCGACCGCACGATCGAACCCTACAACCCGTCTGCTCGGGTGCCTCGGAGTTGGTCATGCCCACCTTTCGCGCTTGCTTATCGGCCCTGTGCATGCTGGTCGCGTGTAGCGATCCGGGTGTCGCGCCTGCCGCGAATGGCTCCGGCGATGGTCAGGCCTTTGCCGATGGTGGCGTGGTGGAAACGTCAGCCGCAGACGCAAAGGCAAGCGAGGTCGCAGCGGATGTAACCGCGGAAGCGGGCCCAGATGTCGGCGCCGACCTGGACGCGACGGCGGGGACAGACGCGCTGGCCGACGTCGTGGACGACCTCGACGCGCCTGGCGAGGTCGGTGCGGATGCGGGCCCGGACATACTACTCGCCGCGGGCGCCGACCTCGATGCAGCCGTCGACGCCGAGGCAGAGCCGATGGTCGATGCGGTTGCGGATCCGGCGCCGGACACCGGCGGCGATTCCGGGTCAGACGCAGGGTCAGACGCAGCGGCAGATTCCGGGTCAGATTCAGATTCAGGGTCAGATTCAGATTCAGGGTCAGATTCAGTTGCAGGGTCAGATTCAGTTGCAGGGTCAGATTCAGTTGCAGGGTCAGATTCTGGATCAGGGTCGGATTCAGATTCAGGATCGGATTCTGGATCAGGGTCAGACTCGAGCGCAGGACCCGATGCTGCACTGGACACCGCCGCCGATATCGTAGCCGAGGTTTCGGCCGCCGACGCCGCAGCCGAGGTCGTTGTCGAAATTCCGCCGGGTTGCGCGGACGGCACCCGCGAAGGGTTCCTTGACAAGAAGAAGTTTCCGCTGGTCGCCGCCTGCGCCGGCGCTTGGGATATCCCCGGCATCCACAAGGGCAACCCGGCCTGCGGCCGCAAAGGCGGCAACACCGGGGTCAACGCCCCCGGCAAAGGCTGCAACGTCGAAGACTTGTGCGGCGAAGGCTGGCACGTCTGCTACGGCGCCAAGGACCTCAAAGAGCGCAACCCCGAAGGCTGCGGCGGCATCCTGGACGGCGGCGGCATGAGCCCGGCGTTCTTTTTGGCGCGCACGTCGTCCACCGGCGCCTTCAACTGCTCGCAGGACAGCACCAAGTTCGGCGACCCGGGCACCAGCAACGATTTGTTCGGCTGCGGCGACCTGGGCTGCGGCATTGACTTCAAGACCTACCCAAGCTGCGATCCGCTCAACCGCGCCAGCCACGACCTGTGCAAGGGCTTGCGCAATGACCTGGGCTGCGGCGACTGGTGTTCGCACCTCGGCAAGTTTCCTGCGCAGAAAAACACCTGGGACTGCGGCAAGAACGCGCCGACCAACGAGGCGAATCTGGTGGTCAAGGTCGATCCGCTCGTCCAGGGCGGCGTGCTGTGCTGCGTGGACTTTATCACCAAGCCGTAGCCCGGCGACGTTCGCACCGCAGTCGGTGCGGCCGTGCCAGAGCCGCCAGCGCTAGCGAAACCAGGCGTGATCGACGTTGTGCTGACACGCCTCGCCGCCGTCGCCACAGTCCTCTGAGAACCACGACCGCTGCGGCAGGTTGACGAAAGTGGTCTCGGTGCCGGTCGCAGACTTCTCGTCGGAGTTATTGGTGGCCCAGCAGCCAGCGTACGTTGCCCCGGTCTGCTTGGGCCACCAGCGCAGGCTATAAGCGCTGCCCACGCCGACCGTGTGGCACTGCCACGCCTGGCGACCCTCGGTGGATTTCGCCTTGATGGCGTCAATTTGCGCGTCGCTCAGACCGTATTTGTAGGGTTGCTCGATAGCGCTCTCCGTATAGATCTTGTAGGCGAAGTCGGTGGTTTCGTCGATCCGAGTCCAGCCGCCGCCGCTCGTCGTCATGTCGCACTGCGCCTGAAACGCGTCGACCCCACCCAGGCCGTCCGGGTCGAGCCAGTACAGCCCGCTTTGCGTCGACGGCAGCTTGGCCAGCAGGTCTTTGCAGGTCTGCGCCGGGTTGGTCTGGGTGCCCCAGTAGGCCAGCGATAGCGGAAAGTACTGCAAACCATTGCAGATCTGCACGGTGTTGTCCTTGGTGTTGAACCACATCGCGCCGGCGTTGGCCGGGCCGCATGGCACTGGCGCCGTCGTGAACTGGCCAAGGACCACCGCGCCTTTTGCGCCGACTTTTTGCGCCGAGATCACGTCAAAGGCGACGGACCAGGCCAACAGCTTGCCGTCTTTGCCGCCGCTGGTGCCCTCCAGGTCCGCGACCTTGATCGCCCAGATGCCCTTGGGCGATTGGCCGTTCCACCCCGACAGGTCGCCCTTGATCAGCGCTTGCGGCTTGGGCCAGGTGCCTTCGAGCGTGGTGCCGGTGCTGCCCTGGTCGTACAGCAGGTACTCGGCGCCTTTGGGGTCGTAGAGCAACACGCGCACCTTGCTGATGCCAGAGTTGGCCAGCTTGACGTTGACCTTGACGCCTTGGATGACCCCGAGGTCGGGCACGTCGATGGCGTCCGAGACCCCGGCCGGAGCCGCGTCCAGGATGTCGATGGGCACCTTGCTGCTGGCCACGACTTCCGTGAACTGGTTGGTCAGCAGGCCATTGCTCACCTCGTCCAGCGCGTCGTTGGGCAGCGCCGATGGGTCAAAGCCGGGCACGCACTCGTAGCTGCCGTCGGTCTTGATGCCCTTGAGCACCAGACCAGTACCACACGACGCGCCGACCTTGGCCTGCACGGGCAGGCCCTGCAAGTCCAGGTACTTGCCGGTCAGCGCCACGTCGGCCAGCTTGGCGGTCTTGGCGTACAGGTTCAGGTCCGGCTGTCCCTTGAGGTCGGCATACTCGCCCGAGCCCGCGACCTTGGCGAGCGACGCCGCTTTGACGTACTGGTCCAGGTCTGGCAGGCCGCCCAGGTCACCGTAGGCGCCGCTTTTGGCTACCTTGTGCAGATCCGCGCTCTTGGCGTAGACACCCAGGTCTGGCGCACCTTTTAGGTCGGCATACGCCCCAGACTTGGCCACGCCGGCCAGGTCGGCGGCCTTGGCCAGCTGGCTCAGCACCGCCGGGTCGAGCGCTTTGGCGCCAACGCAGCCGCTGCAGTCCAAGGCTTCTGCGACCGCGGTCCGCATCGCGAACAGCACGCTGCGCAGCGGTACCCGCGGCAACTCCGGATCCGGCTCGACCTTGATGCCCAAGAACGGCGTCGCCCCCATCTGTACCAGCACGTCGGCCGCCAGCGCAGCTTTGTCGCCCAGCGTGACCGCAAACTGCCCGCCTTTGGTCACGGCCAGCAACGGGCCTTCGGTCCACACCGGCGTTTGTGCGGTCGCGTCTTTGTAGATGCTGACCTGCACGACGTAGGCGCCATCGGCAACCGGACCACCGGCAGCCGAGAGCGCGCCTTGAACGGCCAGGGTTTGCGGCACGGCGGCGGCGGCAGCGGGGGCGACCAGCGGCAAAGTGATAGTCAACAGCACCAAGGTGATTCTGGACATGGCGGGCTCCACGGCCGGCGAACGGCCGCGGGGCATTGTAGAGGCCGGCTGGGTGCCGGCGCAATGCGCCGAGTCACGCTACTGGAACAAAGCCGTCGAGGACAGGTAGCCATTGGAAATGCCGGTGTAGCCACCCGCCATCCACACCCGGCCGTCGTTGAGCTTGACGCCATACAACTGCGTGCGCACATCCTGCATGCTGCCGCCGGGTGCGAAGTTATTGGTCGCCGGCATGAACAGCGCCGCGGTCTGGGTCCCGGTGCCGTTGCCTGAATTACCCGTCAGGCCGCCGACCAGCAGGACGCGACCATCATCTAGCAGGAAGGCCAGGTGAGCACGACGGGTCAGCGGCATGTTGGGGCCGAGCTTGCAGCTATTGTTGCTTGGGTCAAACAAGATGCTTGAGCTCAATGGGATGTTGTCCGTGGTCAGCTGGCCACCCGCAATCAGCACGCGCCCATCCTTGAGCAAAGTCGTGCTGAAGCCCAGGCGGCCGGGCTGCCCCGTTGAAACTGTCTGTACCGTATCGGCCACAGGATCGTAGACGTCGACGGTGTCACCGGTTCCACCGGTGATGAGGACCTTGCCATTGCCCAGTTGGGTGAGCAGGCCGTTTGCCGCGCGCGCGGTGAAGGTGGCGTTCAAGGCCTTGACGGAATCGTTGGACGGGTCAAAGACCAGGCCCGAGGTCAGATCACCGCCGGTATTCTGGCCCGAAGTAATGAGCACTTTTCCGCTCGCTAGCCTGAGGGCCGCGTGGTTGTGCCGCGCGGCGCCGATGCTGACGGCCTTGACGGCTTTGGTAGCTGGGTCGAATACCACCGCATCGCTTTGCACCACCAACCCATTGACGTTGCTGCCGCCAACGGCAAGCGCCCGCCCGTCGTCGAGCGCGGTCAACGTGTGGGTGATGCGGCCGGCGCCGCCGACGGTTCCGCCATCGAACAGGTTGGTCGCCGGATCGAACACATGGATGCTGTCGATGACCGAAGCCCCACCAGCGCTGCCGAATGCGACGACGACTTTGCCGCCTTTGACCACTACCGACCGGTGATTGACGCGCGCGGCGGCCATCGAGTTGGCTGCGGCAGTCGAAGTGTTGTTGACCGGATTGAAGATGTCGGCGCTGCTCAACGCGGTGTTCTCTGACAAGCCGCCAATCGCGATTGCGCGGCCGTCGTTCAACAACACCAAATTGTGCTGGGTTCGCTTGGTGCTGAGCAGTGGCCCGGGCATCCAATTGCCCATGATGTTCTTGTCGCAGTTGGTGCCGCCAAAGTTGGTCGCGCAGGTGCAAGTGTAGGTATCGACGTCGCCTGTGCAGGTGCCGCCGTTCTTGCAGGGGTTGATGGTGCACTTGGTGGCCAGCGCGCACACCGATGGGCTGCCGTTGCAGGCGTAGCTGGCTTCGACGAGGCAAATCGCCGCGCAGCCGTCGCCGTTGGTGGCGTTGCCGTCGTCGCATTGCTCGTAGTCCTGGAGCACGCCGTCGCCGCATTGCGGAGCCGCGCACTTGCCGCCGCCACACACGCCCGACTTGCAGTCTGAGCCAGCACCACACGTCTTGCCGGTCGAGCAGGTCTTGCAGCTACCGCCGCCACAGTCGGTGTCCGTTTCAGTGCCATCTTTGGAGCCATTGCTGCAAGTGGCGGCGTCGCGCAATGCCCACAGTGCGCCGGCGGTGTCGCCGACCCATAATGCACCATCGGCGCCCATCGCCAGATTGGCGTACAACAGGCCAGACGGCTTGACGTTCCATTTTTCGACGCCGGTCTTGGGCAAGAATGCGTGGATGCTGCCAAAACCCGTCACCAGGTACACCAGGCCGTCGCCGCCGACGATGGGCGGGCCGACCGGCTGCACGCCGCCTGAGATCTTGACGCCCCACAGCTTGATGCCGCCGGGTGCGAAGGCGTACACCATGCCGTCGCTTGCTGCGTCGTAAAGCGTGCCGTCCGGACCCAGTGCCAGCGCACCGGACGCAGAGGCAACCAGTGCCGCGCCTTTGGCCGTGCCATCGGGAGCAATGCGGTGGATAAGGCCGTCGCCGGCTGCCGCATACAGGGTGCCGTCGCCGTCCAGGACCACCGAGCCGCTGAATTGCGACGTCGCGGTAAATTGCCATTTGGCCGACCCGTCAGGCTTGACGGCGTGGACTTTCTTGTCGCCGCTGCCGACATAGACGGTGCCGTCGGGGGCCACGGCGGCCGAACCGCGCACGATCCCGCCGGTCAAGTAGGACCACGCTTTGGTGCCGTCGGGCTTGATTGCGTACAAGTTCTTGTCATCGTTGCCGACATAGACCGTTCCATTGGGCGCAATGGTGGGCGAGGCGCGGAAGGAGTTGGCGACCTTGAACTTCCACTTCTCCGCGCCAGTCCCAGTCGCAAACGCATGCAAGGCCCCCAAGTCGGTGCCGACATAGAGCGTGCCATCGGCACTGAGCGCCGGTGCGACCTGCCACGGGCTACCGTCGGTCGTGTACTTGCCAGAAGGCGTCCCGTCCTGGTTGATGAAGTAGGCCAGCTTGTCCGCGCCGCCCGCGTACAATTTACCATTGGCGTCAATGACGGCGGCACCGTAGAAGCCGGCATTGGTCGTCGGCGTCAGCTGGGCGACCTTGGTGGCAGTCGGCTTGTGCGGCCCCACGACCGTCGATAACCCGCTTTGCGTCAAGCACAGGCCCGCCATCGGGAATGGCGAGGACGGCAGCAGACCCGACGTGTCGCCACACGGCACCGCAGTGGCGCAAGTGCCGGCGAGCGTGCACACCTTTGAGGCGCAATCGCTGCCCTGCGAGCACTTGAGGCCGCCCAGGCAACCGCCGCAAGTCGAACCGCCGCAGTCGACGTCGGTCTCCTGGCCATTCTTTTCCTGGTCGTTACAACCGCCGGCCACGCAGTCCGCAAAGCCGCAGCTACTGGGACACTTGGTCGCAAATAGCGTTGCCGTCGCGCTGCCCACAAAGGTATCGCCGCTGCCGCCCGCCGTCTTGGGGCCGTTGGCGGCGCCCCAATAGGCGTTGGGCAACGTCATGCTACCCGAGTTGACCTTGACGCCATGCTGCACGTTGCCCGTAAACCACAGCCTGTCGGTAGTCCAGGTGGTGGCCGCGCTCTGCAGACCGATGTTGTTGTTCCAGAGCTTGCTGCACTTGAGGGTCAACCCGTCATTGTTGTTGGCATCGATGCCGAGGTTGTGTTTTTTCACGACCACGCCCGAGATCGTCCCCCCATTCTTGCAGGAAGCGACGCTGAGGCCGGTGCCGAGGTTGCCGGTACCCGTGCGGCTGAGGTCGACGCCGGTGACCGTGAAATTGTTCACGTTTTGCAACGCTAGCGCGACGCTGCTCGCCTCGCCCGCGCCACAGGTGGCCTCCAACGCCAGACTGACGGTGCTCGCCGGCGCCGGCGCCACGACCAATTTGTCGACATTTTGGATGGAGACCGCGCAGGCCGCTCCCGCGTAATTGTTGTTGCCAATCGCTAGACCGGCAGGCAATTGGTCGGCCGTCGAGCCCTTGATGTGCAAGGCGCCGGAGCTGAATGCACAACTGCCAGACAGGCTCAGATCATTGCCCGTCACCGTGACGTCTTTGCCTGCCTCGCTGCGCACGGCGACGACGCGGTGCTGGGCTTTGATATTGCTGATTTTCAGGTAATTGCAGGACAGCGCCTCGACGCCGCTGCCGGTCATTCCGGTGGCCAGCGACAAGTCGACGTCGCGCACCGAGGCATTGCTCACGTTGGACAGGCTGACGGCGATGCTGGTCGCGGCACCGCCGCCATTGGCGTTTTCCAACACGACGTTGACACCGGCGCCTTGCGCCGCCGCAATGTGAATATCATTGGCATTGGCGATGGCGAGCGCGCACGCCGCACCCGCAAACTTGTTGCCGCTGACGGCGAGGCCTCCCTGCAAGCCCTTGGCGGTCGATCCTTTGATCTGCAGCGCGCCGCTGCCGTAGCTGCAATCGCCCGAGTTGGTCAGGTCATTGTCTTTGATGGTCACGTCGGTGCCGGAATCTGAGCGAATGCCGACTGCGCGGAACTTGGCGACGACGTTGGTCACCGTCATGGACGAGCAACTGGACAGGCTCAAGCCTTCGCCGGTCTTTCCAGTTGCAAGCGACACGTCGATGTCGGCCACAGTGCTATTGCTGACTGAGGTCAAGGCCAAGGCGACGCCGGTCGCAGCGCCGCCGCCCTTGCTCTTCTCGAACACGAAGTTGACGCCCGGACTCGCCGCGGCCGCTACGTGCAAGTTGCTGGCACTGACGATACTTGCGGCGCACGATGTACCCGTGAACAGGTTGCCGCTGACCTTGAGGCCACCGGGCAGCTTGCTGGCTCCGAGCGTTTTGAAATGCAGCGCGCCCTGGCCGTAGTCGCAGTTGCCGGAACTGGAAAAGTCGTTGTCCATGACCGTGACATCGGTGCCGGACGAAACGCTCAACCCAACGACCCGATGTTGGGCTTTGACGTTGGTCACCGACAGGTCGGTGCAACCATCGGCCTCGATGCCGCTGCCTTTGAAGCCCGTCGCCACCGACGCGTTGATGCCATCGACGGTTGTCGCCGTCATGTTCGACAGGCGTAGCGTCGTGCCCACCGCGGCTGCCGCGCCGCTGGCGTCGTCCAAAGCGACGCTAACCCCACTGCCCGCCGCTGCCGCGATCTTGACGCCGCTGCCGCCTTGCAACGTCAACGCGCACTGGCAACCCGCAAAATTGTTGCTGGCCACGTCCAGACCGCCCGGCAGCTTGGACGCCTTGATGCCTTTGGTGAACGTCAGCGCGGACTCACCAAAACTGCACCACCCAGAATTTGAGAAGTCGTTGCCCGTGACGGTCGTGTCCGTGCTGTTTTCGACCCGCACTGCGACGTTGCGGCCACTGGCCTTGATGCCGGTGACCGTCAGGCCCGTGCAGGCGTTGGCGCTGATGCCCATGCCGGCCATGCCGTTCGGCTGCGACAGGTCGACGCCACTTATCTTGGATGCCTTCAAATTCGCTAACAAAAGCGCGTTGTTCTTTGCGGCGCCCGCGCCCTTGGTGGGCTCGAGTACGACGTTGACGCCGGTGCCCGGCTTATCGGCGATGTGGATGTCGCTGCCGCCGTCGATGGACAAGCCACAGTTGTTGCCGCCGAAGGTGTTACCGCTGACGTCGAGGCCACCAGGGAGCTTGACCGAGCCGACCGAGGTAAAGTGCAGCGCGCCCTGGCCGAAGGTGCAAGTGCCCGCTCCCGTCAAGTCGTTGTTCTTGGCGACAACGTCCTTGCACGACGCAAAGCGAATCCCGATAGCGCGCTTGTTGGCTTTGCAGTTGGTTACGGTGACCCCGTTGGCTGAGTTGATGTAGATGCCGCTTTCAAGATTGCTCGTGGTGGCGATCGACACATCGACGTTGTCCACGACAAGGCCATGGGCCGAGATGGCGTACAGACCGGCATTGTTGGCGCTGACCAGCGTCAGGAATTGCACGCTGCTCGAAGGCGCATTGACGTTGAGCGCGGCGCCCGTCAGGCCGCTGCCGTCGATCGCGATGAGGTTGCTGCCCGCAAAACCGGGCTGCGACGAACCGTCTAGTGCGATCGGTTGAATGACGTTGGGTAGCGCAGTCGTCGGCTTGATGGTCTGCGCGCCGGTCGCGATCGCAAACACGATTTTGTCGAGCTGCGGCGTGGCATTGGCGTCCAGAATTGCCTGCCGCAGCGAGCCGACGCCGCTGTCATTGGTGTTGGTCACCGTCAAGTTCTTGACGGCCGCGCACACCTGACTGCTGCACAGCTGCGACGCGCAGTCGCTGTTCCCGCCGCACTTCTTGCCGCCTGCGCAGCCCGGGCAACTGGTGCCGCCGCAGTCGATGTCGGTCTCGTTGCCGTTGGCCGCGCCGTCCGTGCACGTCGCCTTGGCACATACGCTCTCGGTGCAGACCTCGCCGGCATTGCAGGCCTTGCTGCAGCCGCCGCAGTTGGCGGCGTCGCTTGTGAGCTTGGCCTCGCACAGGTTGCTGGGGTTGGCGTCGCAGTCGGCGGTGTCGGCCGCGCACTGGATCTGGCAATTGACCCCGCAGCCATCAGCGGCCGTGGTATTGCCATCGTCGCAGCCCTCGCCCGCGTCCAGCTTGCCGTTGCCGCAGGTCACCTTGCAGCTGCCCGCGGTACAAGCGCTGCCCGCCGAACAAGCCGTCCCGTCGGCCAGGGCCGTCGACTTGCAACCGCTTGCCGAATCACACGAATCTGCCGTACAGGCGTTGGCGTCGTCGCAGTTCTTTTGGACGCCCGTGCACTTGCCGGTCGCGGTGCAGCCGTCGTTGATGGTGCACGCATCGCTGTCGTCGCACACGGGCGGCAAGCTGCGCTCGCAGATATACACGCTGAGCCCGGGTCCGTTCGGCAGGTCGTTCCAGCCGTCGTCGCTGTTGCGCGCATAGTGCTCAACGCCACCTTGGTTGTTGGGTTCGCTGCCCTGCCAGTTGCTGTAGACAAAGGGCGTGCCGTCCGTCCACGTCCAGGTGCCCTCTTGGGCTTCGTCGGTACAGCCAATCCAGCCGCCATAGATGTTGGACAGCGGTTTCGATTGTTCGTAGACCTTGGCGTCCTCCTCCTTGGAGGCAATAGACACCAGGTGCCCGCCCCACTGGACGCACAGGCCTTCTGCTTGCTTCCAGGTCACTTTGGGCGCCCCTGGTCCACCAAACCCCTTGTAACAGCTGCCATTCCATGCGGACCCGTCGCAGAGCGCGATCGGCGAGGGGACTTTGACGGCGCTGGAACAACCCGATTTCGCATTGCAGCTATCGGTTGTGCAGACGCTGTTGTCATCGCAGTTGGTCACCGCGCCGGGCAGGCAGGCACCTGCCGCACACTGGTCGTCTTCGGTGCAGGGGTTGCCGTCGCTACACGCTGCGTCGTTGGTCACGTTGGTGCAGCCCTTGGCCTTGTCGCACGAGTCGGTCGTGCATGCGTTGCCGTCGTCGCAAGCCAAGGCATTGAGCCGAATAAGCTGCGCGTCGAGCGTGGTGCTGTCGAACAAATGGCTTTGATTGCCAAAACCCACGACGAATTCGACGAAATCGCCCTTGTTCAGCGGGCCACTTTCGCTCTTCTTGACCTGATTGCCGCTGCCGTCGATGTTGATGAGGCCTTTGGCGATGACGGTGCCCTGCACGACCAAGGTGACATCGCTCGTGGTCAAAGGGTTGTTGTTGTAGCCGCTTGCACCGGCAAAAACTGCTGTGAGCGCGTACTTGCCCGATTCGGGCGCGGTAAAGCGCGCGACGGTCAACTGCCCGGCAGCGCCCGGATGCAGCAAAAGTTGGCCCGGCGCCAGCGTTGCTGAGTTGAACGGGTGGCTCACACTGGCGCCGACATTGGTGAGCATCGACGGATGGCCGCCATCACTCCAGGTGTCGCCTTGCGCGAGCTTGAACAGCTGAAATGGCGCCGTCAGCGATGCCTTCTGCCCATACGACCACACCCCATTGGGATTGGCCTTGGTCCCTTGGGCCTGTTGCAAGAAATCCTTGGCGACGTCGTAGCTTGCCAAGGGTGCGGAGCCACACTTGCCCTGCGCGCACTTGTCGCCCAACGTGCAGGCATCGCCATCGCTGCACGGCGCGCTGTTCGCAAGGGCCACGCAGCCCTTGGTCTTGTCGCAGCTGTCGTCGGTGCACGGGTTGGCGTCGTCGCAGTTTGTCGCCGGCCCGGGCAGGCAGGCAGCGCTTGCGCACTTGTCGTCGATGGTGCACGCATCGTTGTCGCTGCATGTCGCGCTGTTCGCCACCACCACGCAGCCTTTGGCCTTGTCGCAGCTGTCGTCGGTGCACGGGTTGCCGTCACCGCACGCCTTGGCCGCGCCGCCCGTGCACGCAAAGCTAAAGCAGGTGTCGTCCAGTGTGCACGCGTTGCCGTCCGTGCAGCTCGCGCTATTGGCAAGCCCGACGCAGCCCTTGGTCTTGTCGCAGCTGTCGTCGCTGCACGGGTTGGCGTCGTCGCAGACCTTGGCCTTGCCGCCGCAAACCCCCGCAGTGCACACGTCGCTGATCGTACACTGGCTGCCATCGTCGCAAGCTGAGGTCACCGGCGTGTTGACGCATCCCTTAAAGGGTGTATGCAAAAACTTGACCAGCAACCAATCCGTGCGAGAACCCCGTCTGGGCGAGGAGGCGGTCATGGTTCTGGGAGAGCAGGTGCGGCAGAGGGTCGTCGGGTTGCTGAGAGATGGCGTTGATATTAAA
>SXGU01024395.1_pt1 | contig 23520 bp, 6 predicted proteins | sample 3174531 | NCBI WGS metagenome assembly SXGU01 (sample SAMN11356863, study PRJNA531348) | freshwater metagenome | isolation source: freshwater sample F1-140 | place: China: Fuxian Lake, Yuxi | collected 2017-12-25
CGCGCCAGGGCCGTCTCAGCGTCCTGCACCGCTGCGGCCAGGTGCCACGGCAAGTGCATCCGCAGCGCACCAAGCTCGCCTACGGCGTTGTGCCAAACCGCAAGCGCAGACTCTTGCAACATCGGCACTTCGGTCGCAGGCACATCACCCGTTGCCGCGACGCGCAGCCAATCGGTCAGCGGAGCAGATGCGGCCTCCGCAGTTGGCCATGGGGGCAGTTCGCCCCCGAGGCGCGCCGCCACATTTGCCAGTCTCAGACAGACGACGTGACCGCCCCGCAACCAGTCGCGCGTTGCCTCTGGGCCCGTGCCGGCGAGCGCTGCGTCCACGCTCGCATCGTCTGGCAGGTGGCCGGTTGTCTCGGGCGCCGTCTGCACCCAATTGGAGGTCGCCGCCCAAGCCAACCCCAGTTCGCTGCGGATGTGCGCAAGCTCGCGAATGAGGGCAGCGGCCCTTGAGTCGTCGCGTCCAGGTCCATCGGTCAGGTAGGCGCAGGCGACTGCCAGCGAGTCGTCCAGCCAGGTTGCGTAGCGTTCGCGTTCGCCTGAGTGACGGAACTTGCCGCGACCGGCAAGGGTATCGAGCAGGTCGAGGACCTGTTTTTCGTGCTTTGGCAGGCCGCCAGCTGCGGCACCGCTGGCCACGGTCTCGTATTCGTGGGCAATGGCCCGCCAAAGCAGGTGCGACGCCTCCAGCGGATCGGCATCGCCGGACCTCACGGCGCCAATCCAGTTGGCCCGCGCAGGTGCTTTTCGCGGTCCGTCGGCCAACGCGACCAGCAGAAGCACGCGCGTCGCCTCTACGACGTCCGCACTAGCGAGTCGTCGAACGATGTGGTGCGCCACTTGCTCCGAAATGTCGGGGTCTTGCCTCAAGTGGGGGCCATCCGCAACTTGGCCCGACGCGTTCACGCTGACGCGCTGCGCCGAGTGCGAGGTGTGCCACCGCGCCGCAAGCAAGCGCCGCAGACCCTTTGTCGCCAAGGTCTGTGCGTCGTCCGTCGACGGCTGGCCCGGGGTTGCACGACCAGCGCCCGCTTGTTCCTTCGGCATCGGCAAATCGACGTGGTACCGGTGCAGCAGGTAGCGGAACTCTGCACGTCTGCCAGCAGCCTCGGCGATGAGGTCCACCCAAGCACTTTCTCCCACCGTCCCGATCGATGGCTGCAACCACTGTGCACCTACCGCCGCGGCCACCGTCGGCCAGTCCAGGCCTGCAGCGACGGGCGCGCGCGCCAGCGCCAGGCCTTCAACCAGGGCGACTGCCTCCGCCGGCCCTGGAATCACGCCAATTCGCGCCAGATCTAGGCGTCCGAGCGCCTCGCGCAGGCGGTCTAACCACGTTGCAGCACCAAGCCATTGCTCGTCCGCCAGGTGTGGCGCGAGGCCGAGCGGACCGTCGCGCATCGCGTTCAAGCGATCGGTGCGGCCCGTCCCGCGCAACCACTCGCAGGTCGCCTTCGCCGCCCAAAGGCGCTCGCCCACCACGGGAACCGGGTCTGCCTGCGTCCCCGCGTACGTCAGCACCCGCCATGCGGCCTCGCACTCGCCCAGCACGTCGAGGGTCGCGCGGGCCGCTTCAATGTGTTGGTAGCTGACCTGCGGACGCTCGGCATCCATGGCGGAGCCCAGCGCCAGTGCCGCCACTTGGGCCAGTCGGTTGCGCGCGTCTTGGGTGAGCGGCGCCACGGCTGCGCACAGTCCGGCCTGCGCGGACCAGTCGTCCGAGTTGGCCGCCATCTTGCGCACCTGCCCGCGCGCATCGGCGTGCTTGACCTCCGCAATCACCCATTCTCGCGCGGTTTTTCCGCCAAACGGCCTTTCGGTCACCGCGGCGACCACGCACGCGAGGGCGCGCACGTGGCGGAACTTCAGCGGCCGGACCTGCGCCGCTCTGGCCGTGTCTTGCTCCAGGTTCAACGGCGCCAACCGCGGTGCAGCTGGCCCCGTGAGTCCAACGGCCAATTGGACCATGGCAGCAGTCCACAGCTCGCGCCGTCGCAGGTTCGCCGCCACCCGCAGGTAGTCCAGGCTGTCAGGGTCCGGGGCAAGGCACACCGCCAGCGCGGCAGCCCGCGTTGCCAAGGCCCAGCCATGCTCGGCGTCGCAAGCCACCAGCCGTCGTAGCAGCGCAGTGCGGTTGGCGCCCGCAAACGGGCTCGCGGAGGCTGCAGTAGCGGGCGCGCTTTTTTCCTGGCGCGCCACCAATCGCGCGCGCAGCAAGTTGCCTGGCCGGGGCGCCGTCGGCTTGCGCAAGGACAAGAAGTCGGCGAAGTCGGGCGGCGCGCGCAAGTCAGCGAAGCGTTCGGGCAGCGCACCGCGCAACGGCTCGGCTTTTTGCAGCGCGTCTAGCCGGTCGCAGAGCGTCACTGCGACAGCCGGCGTGCCGTCCCACGCGTCCAAGTCGTCCGCCAATTCGCGCCAGGGAACTGGGATTTCAGAGACGTTCATCGCAGCTTCGCTCGCCCGAATTCAGTTGTGGGCCGCAGTCGAGGATGTCGGCCTGAGCGGACACCGCCAGAGGACTTCTAAGGCGCCGGCTGCCGGCGATTCGCAGGCAAGGACCGGCCGTGCCGGGGCGAGGGGCATTGTTTGGCCGGTGCACGGTGGTGTCAATTCCCGGATCCTATTCGTCAGCGACCCCAAAGGACGTGCAAGCGATGCGGCTGACTAGCGGTTGCCGTTCCCGCGCGCCATCCCCACCGCCCATCACCCAGCCGGCTCGGCCGGGATGGTCACTTCCAGCAATCCGCGCCGCAAGAATCCCTCATACTTGTCCCACGGCTTGCCCATCGCCTCACTGCCCGTAAACTCAATCAGCAAGAAAGTTCGGCCGCGGAACTCCAGGTACTTGTCGCCGCGGCGCGGCATGGCCTCAACCCCGCCGAACTGGTGGCCCTCGCCAGTAGCCAGCATCGCGGCTGGACCGCCCATCGCCGCCATCAGGCTGGCGAAAAGCGTGGTCTTGGAGTCACAATCGCCCCGCTTGAGCGCCAGCGTCTCCAACGGCACGCGAAAGCCGAAAGTGTCCACTTCTGTTTCGTTCGACAAGCGTCGCCTAGGCGGGATGGGCTCACCGTTGGCGTCAAAAGGTGGGTATTCAATTGCGCAACGCGGTGCGCAGTTCTGCGGCCCCTGCACGAACGACACCATGGCCGAAAGGGCCTTGCGCGCATCGCCGCCGGCATACGCAAGCGCCCGCTCGCGCAGGGATTGAGCAAAGCAGCGCAATTCCGCCCTGCCGCGACGCACCATTTCGTAGTAGTCCACCCCAAGAACATTGCCTTTGAGTGCTAAACCGCGTTCGGCAAAGCGTCGCGCAGCCGCCTCGCGGTCGTAATAGCGGAACATCGCTGGCGGCGCACCAAAACCGTCGATGCTGCGCTGCATCTGGTCGCCGTCGAGACGGGTGTCCAAGGCCAGCTCGTTACCTGCGCCAAACAGCGACGCTTCGCTGTTGTCGCGCCAGCGGTACCGCCGCGCCAATGGTTGCGCGATCGTGCCGCAATCCCGGGTAGGGACAGGCGAGGGGCCTGGGCGCGGATCCGGTGCCGGCGGAGGCCGGGGAGCAGGCGGCGTTTCCGGCGATGGCGCGGGCGGCACTTCAGGGTTGACCGGCGGTTCAGGTCCCGGGTCAGGCGGGCGCCACTCTGGTACCGGTGGCAGTCGGCTGAACGGATCCGGTTCGTCTTTGACGCGAGGAGCCGGCTTTGGCAACTTGATCAGCACCACGTCGCGACCAATGGTCGGCTCGGGCGTCGGCCGCCACGCCAGCGCGCCAACCACCAGCACGGTACACGCCAGCGCAATCGCGCGGTGACTCAAGCCGCCTTGCGGCGCCTTCGGCTTGCGATTGCTGTCAGTCGGGCGCTTGGCTGTGGGCGTGCGCCGGCCGAGCAGTATGGCGAACATTGGCTCGGTAACCCGCCACGCCAGTTGGACAACAAACAGCGGCACGCTGCCTAGTGCCCACACCACGGTCGCCAGGCCGTCGGCAAGCCTCTGGACAATGCCCTTGGTTTGCGTCGGTTTTTTGGCCGCCACGTGTTGCTTCCCTCTACCTGCGCAGGCTGCAGCCGCCATGCGGCCGCGGCAGCGCTAAAATAGACGTCAAACTTTACATCGACCGGGCACGGGCGAACGGCACGGCCGGCGCAAAGCCATCTGCCAATGCTGCTGCGCCGTCGGCCAAAAACAGGCCCAGTGCCACGGTGACCGCGCCCACCACCACGGCCACCGCGACGTTGCCCGCCGCCAATTCCGCCTGCACATCGATGTTGCGCCAACCGCGGTGGACCAGCCGGCTCGCGGCAAGCAGCCCCAGCGTTCCCAGCAACAGCGCGAGCACCGCCTGGCCGAGCAGCCAGACCAACGCCTGCGCGACGCCCGCCCAGCCATGGGTCGCAATCAGCGCCTTGGCCGCGAACACCGACGGCTCGATGACGCGGCGCACCACCAGCGAAGACGCCAGCAGCGACGCAGCATACGTCAACGCGACCGCCAGGTTCCCTTTGCGGATTTCCTCTGGTTCGTCCAGTTGCGGCGTCGCGGTGTCGAGCGCCCACAGGCTGCTGCGAACCGTTGCCGCCGCCAAGGCCAGCACCACCGCGAATTCGAGCAGGCCGACGACAATATCTTGCCAGTTCATGGTGTGCCTTGGGTGCCGGTTCCGGCGTGCGGAATTGGCGCCTCGGCGCGCCACCATTTATGCAGTGCCTCGCGGTCGCTGTTCTTGTCCAATCCCGCGTCGCCCAAGACTCCAGCCAAGGCGCCGAAAACAGACTCGACCACGTTCGGCGAAGACAGGTCCAGCAGCAGGTCTTCGAGCTTGGCAGCGCCACCATCTTGCGTGGCATGGTCAGTGAAGCGCGTCGTACATGTCGTATCCGTGCGCCGGCACAGCGACTTGAGCAACGTCGCGATGGCTGGCGCGACCGGGCAGGGTGACCTGCACGCAATGGTCAGCTGGCTGCCGTGAATGGATTGCTGGCCAGGGTCGATGTACCCAAAGGCAACGGTCATGGGCTCCGAAGTCCGCTCGCCGACATCGACGCGCAGCGCCTGACCTTCTTTGGGATCGAACGGACCGCCACGGCCATTGGCCCACCGAAACAGGTAGCGGCCGGGCCGACCGCCGCGCCAGGACCAGCGCACGGTTTCGCCTGTCACATTCAACTCGGCGTCGCTGGCCCTGGCAACGCGCCGACCTAGTTCGTCGTACAAGACCGCGAACGACTCGCCCTCGCCCGTTGCCGTCGCGTCCTCGTTCGGTGCGACCGCGCCGTCCTCGGTTGGGCTGGCGTCAGAGGCTGCGCCTACCAACTCGCAGGCGGCAAACGCGGCGCATTGGATGCTAGGCGGCGCCAATTGCAGGCGTACGCCGCGCAGCAACTCTCCGGCGCGCTCGCGCAGCTGCGGCACGCGATGAGCCCACGACACCGCGGACCGAGCGATTTCACCCAGTAACACCGGGTTCCAGTCTGCCCAAGGCGGCAAGCCGAGTTCCGCCTCGACTTGACCAAAGCGCAGATGGACGCCGTCGGCGTTGGCGCCCGTCCATCGCCAACCGGTGAAGGACGCACCGTTGGCGCGCATTGGCAGCGGCCCGGCGTTGGCGATCCGCTCCATCAGGTACAGCGCAATTGCATCCGCTGGGGACGCGACTTCCAGCAGCCACTTGGCCGACTTGGGTGAGCGGACGAGCATCCTGGCCAGCGTAGCCAGGCCCGCCGCTGCCGCATCCGACGGGCCGTCTTGCCAGGACCGCCAGCGCAACAAGTGATCGACATTGGCGATGGCAGGATGGACCGGAGCGGCGACCACGGTCACTGCGGCATCGATGGCCCCCGTATCATCCAAATGCAGAAACGCCTTGCCACGCGCAGCGTCGTGCAACTGCCAGCCGCGTCCGGGCGTCCGGTCCAGGTAGCCAATCAGGTCGGCGTCGAAGCCAAGCACCGCTGTTTGAATGACTTGGACGGTCGCCGTTGGACTCGCAGCCTCCTCCGTCGCCTCCTCTTCGTCGTCGGTCTTCTTGGGCGGCGGCGATAGCGGTGCCGCTGCCTTACCGCCCAGCAACCCAACGGCAGTAAACGTCGGAAAGGGCGCATTGCGGCGGGCCGGAATCTCGCAGGCAAGGCACGCCACAACCGCGACCAGCACCAGCAGCGCGCGGCCAGCCATCGCAGCGAAGCCAGAAGTATCTCGGCGCTTTTGCGTACTCATGATTGGCTCACCACGAGGAATTCCTCACCGTGCGCGCCCGAACCGTCAAGGCCCTCATATTCGTCGCCGACTTTGCCCAGGGGGAACGGCGACGTGACCTCGACCAGCGAGTAGTTTTGGTTACTCAGCGATACAGCGCAGTCGCCGCTGCGGGCAACCACGCCAGCGCCTGCAAACATGTGCGAGGGCACCAGCACTAGAACCGCAGAAGGGCCGCCAGAACAGCGCAACAGCGCGGCAAACAGGACCGATTTGGTGTCGCAGTCGCCCCAGCCGCGCGCCAGCGTTTCCAACGGTGGCAGACATTCGCCAAAGTAGAATCCAGGCGCAATCTCAAGCGACTTCGGCACATGGTAGGGAATGGACTGCACAAAGGCCGCCACCAACCCGGCCCACGCCCGTGGTCCTGATTTAGAAGGGGCCGCTGCGCGCAACGCTTCGACCACTGGCATGAGCGCAGTCGAATCTGCTTCCGCCATCAGTTTCCAGTCTGCGTGCAGGGAATCTTGGACGTCCAGGCCGCGAGCGCGCAAGACCTGCCGCCACCGTCGCTTGTATTCGTCGGCCTGGTCGGCTGGGTAGCGAAGCTGCAGAAAGCTCTCGGGCACCCCATGCTGCCCAACTGCGGTGCGGACTTGTTCGAAATCCAGTCGGAATTCAACCGTGTGGCGCTGCCCGTCGTTGCGATCCTCGAACGACCACTTGCGCACGAGCGTCTTGCCGTCAAAATCCAGCGGCAATGGCGAGACCTTGCGGCCGCCGTCGCCCAACGCCGGCGGATTGACCAGCTGCTCCTCGGTGATTTCGCGCCGTGCTAGCGTATCGTCATCTTCCGGCGGCGGTGCATCCGGGTCCGGAGTGGGCTCCGGAACCGTGACCGGTACACGCAAGCGGCCTGGCACCTCGAAGTACTTGAGCACCAACGACAGCGGTAGAAATTCCCAGTTCTCCGGATCGCCGGCAAACGCCGAACCGACGGGTACATCTGCCGTCACATCGATGGGAATGAAGACCTGACCCACGCCCTGCGGGGCCCCGACCAGGGTCATTCCGCGCGCAACTGACCAAAACGGAACGGGATTGTCAAGTCCTGCACGCTTGCGCCAGGCCTCCGCGACGGTCCACCCGGCGATGCCTTGTTGCTGCGGGTCGCCCGTCGGCACCTCACCAATGCCGATGCCCGCCAGCGCATCGAGGTGGACGCGCTTGTCCGCACGCGTGCGCACGAACACGCCGGCCTGCATGCCTGCCCGCCAGGCAAGCGTGGCAAGCAACAGCGCCTTGTCCAGTGCGCCACCCGTGCGCGCAGTAAAAGTGTGCAGAGGCGCAGCGACGGCGATATCCAAGCCAGACCGCCGCGGGTCGTTGGTCATGGCCTGGACCAGGCCGGCAAGAGCGCCCATGCGCAGGCAGTGCGCGTGGTCGGCATTGCGCCCGGGTGGCACCTGTACGACCGGCGGCGGATCGCTCTTTTGCCACGTGCGACGCAGGAACCGTGCAAAAGGCGCGACGCGACGCCAGGACCAGGCAACCGGCGCCAACCACGTCACGACGCGTTCCTGCGACAGCGTCACCTTGGACGAAGTCACCTCGTCGCCGTGCTTGACCGAATACACCGGCGTTGGACCCATGATGGCGTGCCAGGTCCCGTACAGCTTGTGCAAGGACTCGCCCAGACACTGGAATTCGGGATCTCCCGCGGCATGGGGCTGCAGCCAGTTGGCCGCGCGTACCGCCGTCGAGCTGTCCAAACCCGCGTCAAACGCAGCCTCCGTACCCGGCGCAAGTACGAAGCGGTGCTTGCTCCAGACCAGATTGGCCACGCTGCCGGACTCACTGTGCCAGATGCGTCCAAGGTCAAAGCGATCGCCTTCGCCCGTTTCGTAGTCGCTGCCAAAGTTGCGCGCCGCGTCGGCAATCGGCGTCCAGCCCTCCGGCAGCAGCACATCGTCGAGCCATTGCAGGGCCAGGCTGCGGACCGCCGCGTCGCGCGCTCGTCGGCCAACCGCGGCCTCGTCACCTTCTACGACCGGCGCCTCACTGCCACTGTTCTCGTCCGCCAGCACCGGCACTTTGCCATCGCCGGTTGAGCGCGGACTGTTCAGTTCAGCCATCATCGCCTGCTCGGCGCGCATCATCTGTTCCGTGTCTTCGTACAGATTGAGGATTTCCGTCGCATCGCCCCACTCGTCGTAACGGACGAGCAGCCGCTGGTGGTACAGAACCCGCTCAATGACCCGGCGAGCCATGCGCAGCAGCACTTCAATGCCGTCGCGTTCGATGGAGCCCATCAAGTTGCCTGCGCCTTCCTGCAGGTCGAACAGGACGATGCCGTCCGCCGGCCCTAACTCATAGTCGGCGGCGACCGTCGGAACCGGGCCGGAACCGAAACCACCGGCCGCTGGCTGCGGACCGGCAACTACGCCAATGGCGCAACTGTGCTGCACGCCTCTGAACAACGATGGCAGTGCCATGCGCAGCGCTGCGGCCACCAACCTCGCGCCGCCTAGCGTCAGCGGGGCCGCGACGGGCGCCCATTGTGAAGCCGCGCCGCACGGATGAATCATCAGCGCGCGAGTCTGGCGTATGCTCTGTGTCTCGTACCGCTGCTGCTCGAGCTCGGTCAAAATCGTCCGACGCGTGACCAGCCCGTATAGAGCGTTGAACGTAACCGTCGCAATATGCCGAATTGTGATCTCCGCGGTGCCTCGCGTGATCTCCAGGGGACAGCGCCCCCAGGCCTCAGCGCGCCGCGTCCACGCGCGGTGCTGCTCCCGAGGATCGAAGCTGCAGAAAACCCGCCGCCGCGGCGACGTATCCAGCGTGTCCATGAAGGGCGCGACGACCTGATCACCGGGACGCAGACCGGCGGCTTGGTGATCGAGCTCGCGCGCACCACGGTACACAACCGTGAAGCGCCCAGACGGGCGCATGAAGACACGACCCGGATAGTGCGAGAGAAACGCGGAATGCACGTCTGCCGTCGCTACCTCTTGCGAGGTCGCCGCGTCGACGTAGCGAACGGCACCAAATGCACCCACTTCGCAAGACACCGGCAACGGCGGAATCAGCAAGGGGCGACGCAAACGCGCCCTGAGTTCACGAATGTGCTGATCAATGGCTTGCAGTTGCTCGCCCGCTGACTCAGTGGACAGTGGCAACGTCGCTAGCCGCGTGCGCTTCGCGAACAACGTCTCCATTTCCTTGGCGATGCCCGCCTCGGCCTCCCGCAAGGTGTTTTCGGTCGGGATGGCACTCTGGTCGATGCGCAGGTCGACTTTGGCCTCGTGGTCGTTGCTCCGCTGGTACACATCGCGGTAGGCATAGGCTGTCGCGCTGCCTGACTCAACCAACGAGAGCAATACCGTTGTCGCGTCGGCGCCGAACATGTCCAGGGCATGCTTGACTTCCAGGGGTGAGCACAGCTCTGCGGCCAGGTGCGCCTGCGCAATATCGCCTTCCGGCGCGCGTGGTAACGGCCGAGGCAGGCGCTGCAGCACTGCGCTCAGGCTGCTGTGGTCGTCGCGCTCCGCGAACGCCATCTGTTCGTCGCCGTCTACCAGCGAAAGCACTGCGACCGTGTTCTTGGCCAGGTTGTCGCCGTCGCCAGCAGCAGGAAAGACTGGTTGTTCGCCGCCGCCCGCCGCCGGATGGCGAAAGCAACTGAACCTGCGTCCTGCAGCCACCAGCAGGTCAAGCTCACGCTGTACCGCGGCCCAATTGCCGTCGACCAGGACCACAGCGGCATCGCAAGGGTCCGCGCGAAAATGCTGCGGGTCCTGGGCCAGCCCAATCGCGGAGGCGCCAATCCGCCGTTGGTCGTCGCCAGCGACGATGAACGTCCAGGGCACGGCCAATTGCTCGCAACTGGCGATGACATGCTGCCATGCCAGAGCTTTGCCGTCCGGTTGGCGCAGTTGCGATAGCGCGATCCGCACCAGCGGAGCACTGGCCGGCTGCGAGGCGACAGTACCAGCAGAAAACGTGCGCACGTCGAGCTGGTCGCGGCTCAGCACTGAACGCGCCCACTTGTCGATGTCCAGCGACGACGGCTGCGCAAACGCCACCAGCGCGACATTGCTGCGGTCGCCACCCGCCCCGGCCGCCGCACCACAGCTAACCAGGGCGTGCCATAGCCGGCGCAACGCCAATTGCAAATGCTGCTCTGAGGCGCCGCAGAACGCCTCAAGGTCGTCCACCAACACCAGGCCGACGCGCTGCAAGAACCGGCGATGACCATTAGTCTGCCGGTTTTGCAGCAGATCGGTCATCAGTTCGTCCAGGCCGATTGCCAACACATCCGGGATTTCGTCGTCGGTCACTTTGCGCACGAAATCGTCGCCCATCAGCGCCGATGTCAAGTTCCAGCGGGCTGAAGTGCCCGACAGCAGAGCTTGCAAGCGGTCGCGCCATGCTCTGGCGTCCGCCGCCGTTCGGAACACGGCGATGGTCGAACGCCCCTCGACAATTGCGACATCGCACGCTGCCAGCAGCGCGGCGGTCGACTTGCCGGCGCCGGCCGGGGCGATGCAGCACATGGCGCGCAAGTCCAGGCCGGTCGTGGCGTCGGTTTGGGCCGCTTGCAAGCGCAAGGCGCTGCCTGTGGCCAGGCTTTTGCGCAGTTCGGGCGGCCGCGCCTCATTGATGGCCTGCAGAACCCGCAGCTGCAGTGGCGTCAACCCGCGGTTATTGCCTGCGACGTCACCAGCTGCCGTCTGCAAGCTGCCCAGCAGTTCGCCAGCCAGCCAGTCGTCCATTGGCAGGCTGGCATCGCTCAGCTCCAGGCGCAGGTTGCGCGAAACCGCGAGGTGCTCGCCCTCGTCGCGCGGAAAGGTCACACGCCACCGCGCTTCCAGATCAGCGCGCACGTCAAGCCACCCTTTGCGTTCGGTCGGCGGCTTTTCCTGGGCTGCCGGCAGGGGCACCGGTTGATACAAGCCGCGCATCAACAGCCACAAGCCGAGCGACGTCCAGGTGCACCACGCCAGCACAAACGGCGCCGGTGCAAGCGCGTACGGCGACGGGTCCAGCGCCAGGCAGGCCAGCAACAGCAGCGGCAGCGTACCGAGCGCCAGCCACTTTGCCCACACCCGGAAGCTCTGGTGGGGCTCCCAAACGTGCCGCGCAGCGTACCAGCGTTGCCAACGGGGCAAGCCCTCAAAAACGTCCGGCGCGCGATACAGGTTGACGCCGAGTTCAGCGCTGTTGGCCAGTCGCACCAACCGCGCCGACCACCACCAAACCGTTGTCCAGACCAGCCCCGATACAAGCAAGTGGGTGGCGGGATGGCGTTCCAGCGGCGACAGCCAGGCCAACCATCCGAGGTTGCCAAGCATCGCGAACTCAAGCCCCGCCGCACCGGCTCCTAGGCCGAACCGCGCTGTCAGCACAAGGTCCACTAACAGGCACAGCAACCACATCAGCCAGGCTGCAAAAGCGCCGTCCACCAGGCTCGGGGCAATCGCTGCCACCAGCACGCCAAACGGTGCTTCTTGTGGCGTTGGCGTCGGCGGTCCCGCCTCGCCCTGCTTGCGAGACTCGCGCCACTTCTTGAATACCCGCCACAGTTTGCGCAACAGTAAGAAGATGCCGACCAGGATTGTCAACGGCAACAGCAGCAGCGAAACGCCGACCACGCTGCCCTGGACCAGCAGCGACGTGCGCGCTTCGCGTCGCCACCACGCCTCGGAAGGCTGCCCAGGTTTGCAATTGGCGAGGTCGCGGCGGGCTCCGCGCTGCAGTAGCCAGAAATTGGCCAAGCGAATCAGGCAGAAGCCGACAACAAGCGCCAGGGCTCCGCCGAGCGACAGCGAACTGCGCACAAAGTCGGTCGTGGCTGCAATGACGAACTGCACCACGAATTGGACCAGTGCAGCCACGTTTTCGGCCCACTGCGTCATGGTTCGCCCTCGCCGGTCTTGGTGTCTGGCGCTTGCGGACCATCGCCAGCCTGCGCCCCCGCCGTCTTGCGGTTCTGCGGTTTGCGCACACTTGGCCTGCTGGCCGCTGGCTGTTGCGCGCGGGTTTCACCCGGATCGGCGAGCGCTTGAGGTTGTCGACCTTGGGATGGCGGCTCGGATGGCTGAGCGCTGGTCACGGCCCGGTACGTCGCAGTGTCTGCGGTCGCGGGCGCCCCGACTCCCAGTGCCCGACGAACGGCCGCGAGAAACGCCCGGTTGCCCAGCGTCAGCGTCAACGGAACCTGGGTCGCCAGCGTGCTGTCGTCCGGGAAGTAACCCTGCGGCGTATACGGGAACAGTCGGTCTTCCGGCGGGCGCGCCCGTTCAAAGTGGTGCTCAAATCGGCGCAGATTCTGCAAGCTGTCGATCTGGATATCGTGGGCAAACGACACCAGCCAGCACGCCGGTGACAGCAACGGCAATTCAGCCAACTCGAAGCGTGGTCGGCTGGTGCCCGATGCGGTCTTCTGCCCGCTCGAGCGAAGCTTGCCAAGCACCTCGCCACCGACCAGCCCTTCGGCGAGCACGATTCTGGCGTCCGCTGTCACGGTCAGGTCGTCGGAGTCGAGCCCCTCAAAGCCGCGAAACTGCGCGGCAAAGCCAATGTTGGAGTAGACCGACATCAAGAAGCGCTCGAGGTTGCGCTCGACCAGTTTGTGGTGCAGCTGGCTATCGGCAACCTGCAACAAGTCAAAATTACGAGAGAATGCTTCAACTAGGGCGTCGACATCTGCCAGCCACGCCTCTTTGCGCCAGGTCGACACATCGCCCGTTCGGACAATGCGCGATGCCCACAAGTCGCGGCCGACGACTGGCCGGCCGAAGTCGGACCAGCGCGATTCCGCTTGCGTGCCGGCCGAAGCGACGATGATACGCTGGGCGACATTGTCCACCCGATTGCGCTCCTGCTCTGCGGTGTTGAACTGCGCGACGTAGATGTCGGCGACGTCTGAGCCTTCGAGCAACCACTGGCGGACATCTGCATGGTCGCCGGACAGGAAACGACTGGTATCCTCTTGCGCAAAGCGCAGTTCGGTGGCAGGACGCACCTGGCGGACGCCTCTGCGTTCGCACTGCCGCTGCAAGGCGTTGCGCGTTGCATCTACACTGCGTTGCAGGCGACCGACCTCGCGAAAGTCGCTGGCAGCCCCGGCGCGTGCGACCGACAGGTACCCAAACCACGCGGCCTCGCGCGCCGCCTCGACGCGCTTGACCAGGAATTGCCGAGCCGATTGCCCGGACTCAGCTGCAAACAGCGCGGCGGCAGCGTCACCGTGGGTCTGCACCGCGCATTGCAGAGCCTCCGTGCGCTTGCGCAAATGGCGCAGCAGTAGCGCGAGCAGAGGCAGCGCCAAGAACAGCGCCGCTGGTGCCATCGCGAGCGGACCCAGGACCATCTCAAGGCCATTGGGTGCCTCGTCCAGGTGTCCCCACTTGGCAATGGAATGTAAGAGCGGCGCCCCGATAACGCCCAAGACGCCGAGCCACACCCACGATAGGACCCGGATGGGCACGACGTCTGGCTTGGCGCGGGCGGCTTCGATAATGGCACCCCGCGTAGAATCCAGCACTTCTGCGTTGGGCACCCCGTGGGCCTTGCAGGCCCGGCGGGCCCGCAGCGCCACCTCCGCCTGGTCGCGTGTGCCGCGATTGGCCTCGTCCAGTAACTTGCGCAACTTGCCATTGACCGCTGCGATCCCACGCCTTGCCAACAGGGTGTCGGTGATGTCTTTGTCGACAGCGGCACGGTTCTCGGCGGCATCGCGCTGAGCAGAACTGGATGCATCGGCGCGCATCCGCGAAAACGCTGCGTCCACAGTTGCGCCCTGGTCGGTCAGTTGGCCCCACGCCGTCTGCACCATTTGCCGCTCGCTCGCCTCGCGGGTCGTTTCGTTTTCGCGTGCAAGTGCTTCGCCATCGGTATCTACGCTGACAGGCGTGGCGATCTGGGTGCGCAACTGATCTGCCGAGGTCTCGGCATGCTTGACAACTTCGCTGATTGCGCTCGAGGCCGCTGCGGTCAAGCGGTCGCGAGCGCCCTTCGCGGCGGTTGCAGCCTCAAAATGTTTGCCTTCGGTTTCGCGAATGTCCGACCTCTGGCCTCCATCCGATGCCAGCAACTCCATGAATTTGCGGGCCATTCGGTTGCCGAAATACCAGCGCAGCTGGTTCTCGGGCAGCTCGGCAACGCTTAGCGTGCACGTCGCAAACACATCCTTGCGGCCCCGGCGAAGAAAGAACTGCGACAACTTGCTCTGCATGCCCATGCGGGCTTTGTCGGTTTCAGCGCTCAGGTCGTTGCGCGAAAACAAAGTCACGAAGTCGCGAAACGTCTCAATCGTGCGCTCGATGCCATGGACAGCGTTCTCTGTCACCCGCGACTGCAGCATCACATGGGCAACATTGGTTGCGCCGATGGGGGCCACCTCAAGCTTGCGGCGGACAATCTGGAGCGTTTCGACAATCAGGGCCTCCAGCTCGCGCGATGGCTGCAGCCCCAGCGCCTGCCCTGGACTCGCCGGGTTGGGAAATGACACCAATGGCACGATGTGCAGCGCGCGGTCCAAGCCGCTGCGGTGCTGGACAAACACCGGACCCAGCGCGCGCATCAAGATGGCGTGCGCCATACGCAGCGTCGTCGGCAGCGCCGCGCGGACAAACGGTTCTGCGAGGTCGCCTACCACAAAGACCGCAAGACGCGGGGAGCGCCGCGAAGCAACATGCCGCCATTTGCGCAAGTGCTCAAGATCATAAAGATTTTCCGCAATCTCGACTAGGCGTTGCCGCAGCGCGGCCTGGCCGACCGGTTCGTCGTCGATCCCGTCACTCGCCGCGTCGTCCGCGTCTGCCACCAGCATCAAGTCGCCTGCGACGTCCTCCGGGCGCAATAGCACTTCGGACAGCAGGTTGACGCGCCTTGCCGGTTCCTTTTGTACTGGCTGCCCAAGTGTCAGCAACCGTTCTCGCAGGGCCGATGTCTGGGTGGCCACAACGTCGCCCGGGTCCTGCCAATAGGTCCGCTCGCGCAACTTCTCGTCGGCCCGGCACGGCAGCGCCTGCAAAGTCCTGTCTTCGATGGGCTCTAGCGGCACGACGTTGTCCGCCCGGCAAGCGAGCACATGCCGGATCACGGTATCGCCCAGCAACTCCAAGCTTTGAACCAGGGCGCGCTGCAAAGACTCCGACCGACCGGAGGAGACCGCCGTCTCGTTGGCTTTGCGTGTCTGCTGCTTGCTCAGGCGGTCCCACATCCGCACGAGGCCCTGCCGACATAATTCACCCAACTCGAACAGCCTGTGCTGGAAATGCACGATCGGCAGGCGGTGAGACGGCGGTTCGTCGGTCCCGGCTTCGCCGCTCGCCGTGCAAGCCGTGGCGTACCAACCCGCGGCATCTTCGTCGAAAAAGCCGTGCTCACAATCGAGAACCGGCAAGACATGGGCGCGCGCTGCGCCACGCCCGGCGGCGGTTTCAGTGCCGTCAAAGCAGTCAAAGTGGTCCGCGACCAGCAGCGCGTCATGCATCCACGTCCAAGGTGTCGCCATGTCGCCAGGATGGGGGACGAATAGCGCCGGCAAGTCAAAACCTTCAGTCTCTGCTGGTGTTTCACCGCGCGCCCTGGCGGCCGCTGCTGCGCTAGAACCGTTGTCGCGGTTCAGGTCAGAAAGTCCGGCTGCGTCGATCCGGCCGGCCAGAATTCGCCCGCCTTCCGTGCGCTCGAGCGCAACCCTTAGTACGGTCCCAGGTTTCGCTTCACCCTCCGCGAGCGGTGCGATCCATGCCCACGGCGACGGGTCGCGAGCCTCAAGCCACGCCATCATCCGGCTCAATACGGCCGTCAGGATGCGCGGACTATGGCCTGCGCGAACCCGGTACACGGTGCGGCCAAGGCAGCGGTCGAGCACGACGTCCTGTTGCCTGCGCACGCTCAGGTTCTCAAGCGAGACCAGCGGGTCTGCAGCCAGCGGCAGCCACCGCACGGTGCGAACCCGGACGGGCAGGACGTCGCCCTCGAGGTGCGGCTTCTGCGTCGCACGCGCAAACGCGGCTGCCGCCTCGTCTGCCAGCAAGTCGTGCACGCCCAGTTCTATCGGTCGCGCGACCTCGTATTGCCCGTCGCGAAAGCGCACAAAGCCGCACGCCCGCAGGATCGCAAAGTCGAGCGCCCCGTCGGGCAGGTCGCCTTCGCCCATGCAACGCACGATCTGCCGCAACGGCTGCTCATGCTTCTGCCATTCCGCTCGGCAATCGGGGTCAGCAGGCCGTCGCAGCGCGGCAATGTCCAGCGGATGACGCCACACGGCCTCTTCCCCAAATTGGGCTGAGGTGATGTGCAGCATGCGCAGATTGCGCAGCGACTCGTCGTGACGCAGGTCGCGGGTCGCCCGCCAGTCTTCGCCCAGCCGGTTGAGCACAGCCAGACCAACCCGGCCGACCCCGATGACGATCGCGGGCTCAGGGTAGTTTGGCCTTGCAATTGACGGTTTGCTCACGGCTTTCCCCGGCACTCCGGCGCCTTCGGCCGCAGCAGCGCCGACCCTGGCTCCACGTACACGCTCGCGGCCTACTTGCGCCCAGAGGACCTGGCGACCTCATCCTGGCCGATCTTGGCTTCCCGCGCGCTGCTATGGCCCCACGGCGAAAACAACTGCGCATCTAGAAGACCGGTCACCGTGGTTCCCGCTTCGTCGTCGAGCAGTTTGGTCATCTCGTCGACGAAGTCACCGCAGATCTTGATGCTCTCCTCGATGGCTGCCTTGGCCGCGTCAGGCGTCATGCCTTCCACTACAATCTGATCGCCAAAGTGGCCCTGCACCAGCAGCTGGTCGCTCAACCGATTCTTCATCGCCCGCGCAGCCCTGCGCATGGCCGCCAGGCTTTCCTGGAAATCCTCAATCCGCTTTAGCTTCTCGACGTTTTGCTTGTCGATGAGGTTGGTCAGCGCGTTCTCGCTCATGTACCGCCACCGCCGCGCCATGCCAAACGCCTGGCGGATGTCTGCCGGCAGCAAGCCGGCCATCAGGCGATTGCAGTACCTCAGGTGTTGCTGGTTCGCCTGCTTGCGCGCGGCAATCACGGTGTGCAGGTTGCGCGCCGACTCGCCGATGAAGTTGCCCAACTGCACGAACTCGGTCTGTTCGTCCAGCGACAACTCCGGAACTGGGATATCTTTGAACACGCGCAGTTGGTAGACTTCTGCCTGGTACCGGATAATCCGTTGACCATCGCCGCGCGGTGCGTGCAAGGCGCCAAAGAACAGCACGTTCTGGTCCAAGCGGTCGCGCTTGTAGCGCTCAAAGGCATCGTCTGGGTCCAAGTCTGGCAACTCGCGCTCCCAGTGGTAATCGATGTGCAGCGTCTTCGCGCGGTACTTCTGCCCCTGAAAGCGGTGGTACTGCTGCTTGAGGTAGTTGACGCGGCCAAAGACGTACAACGGCACGTTCAGCACTGCCCGGTAGAACACGATCTTCTGCGGGTCGTCGTGCTCCTCGCTAATGATCTTGGGCACCTTGCCCAACGCCAGCGCCATCGCGCCCTTGAGATCTTCGTTGTCGGCGACGTCGGCCGATGCCGATACCGCGTCGAACTTGTCGGGGCGCAGACCGCCCTGCTGGTCCTTGGACTCGTCATACAGGTTCAGGTAGTCGGCCTTTTCCTTGACCAGCCGCTTGAATTTGTCCCGCAGGTAGTCGCGGTTCTTGTCGTCGCTCATGCGGATCGCATAGCGCGCAGCATCTTTCTTTTCCAGTTGACGCTGAGCGGACACCAGGTTGGCGATCTCATTGATGACGCCGGAGTCCGTATTGCCGTCCAGTGTCGCGCGGTTCGACAGGTAGATCGAACGGTAGGTCACCTCCAAGGTGATGGCCTCGAGCACGCCCAGCGGTTTGTCTCCGGCTTGTGCGTCGCCGAGCACGTGCGGGGTAATGGTTCTGGTCGCTGTCTTGATGAAGGTGGCGTAGAGCTTGCGCAGCGCGTCCTGACTGTCGATGCGCCGCGACGCGTCCTCGCCGATGGCGAACGCTTCGCCGAGCGCGTGGTGCGCCTCACCCTCGAGCTTGGACGACACCAGGCTCTGGACCTTGTCGACGTAGTAGAAGTCCCACAGGCGCCGGCCGGTTTCCATGGTCAACGCCTCGACGTCAAGCATGAATTCATTGGCGTCGTTGTCCTTGGTCTTGTCGTTGCGCACCGCCTGGATGCGTTGGAACTCGTTCTGGTAGAAGCCTTCGAAGGCGCGGTCGGCGTCGCGCTGGCGATCTGCGAAGGCGCGCAACTGCTCAATGAGCTTGTTGCGCACGTCGAGCCACTGGTTGGCGACCAGCCGCTCAGCGCTCTTCGCCAATGAGGCGTAGACATTGCCGACCGCGGAGACGGGATCGTTTTCCGCGTCTTCCAGCGCAGCATCGCCGATGTCCTTGACCGCTGCTGTCTCCGCCTCGGGCACCTTTGCAGAGCGCAGTGCTCCGAGCAGTTGGAGTACCGCATACCGCTGCTGCACCAACGTCAGCGTTGACTCGCGCAGCAGGCTGAGCAACCGATGCGACCCGGGAATCAGGTCTGTTCCCGAAGTGAACTCTTTGACAACGATACCTTTGATTTCCTCCCAGGCCGCATCCGCGTCGCTTTTGATGGTCGAGCCGGCGCCCTGATACTCGATGCGCTCCTTGCCAAAAAAGCCGTCTTTCTTCTCCTCGCCGCCTTCCTTGGCGCGCTCCTCAAGGCCTGCCTGGCGACTTGCAAGCCGCCCGCGAACCTGCTTGAGCACGTGCTGGTACAGCAAAGCCCGTTTCTCAGGCTCGTAGTTGCCTTCAGCGATGACAGTCACCAGCCCACCTGGCTCGCCAAGGATCGCACTCGCCACAGCCTGGAATAGTGAGTGCTTGACCTTTTCCGCAAAGCTCAGACTAGCTTCAAACGGCTTGACGTCGGCCTTTCCGTGCACGTTGCCGTCTGCCGTTGGCGTGACATGCACCCAGTGCCCGTGGATGAACACATCTTGGAAGTTGGCGCCGCGCACGTTTCGAGCGAGCTCCGCATCGGCCAACAGCCGAATGCGCTTGGTGAAAAGGGCATCCACCAGCACATCTTGCTCCCTGCCGCGGTTCGGAAAGTCCTTTTCTTCCACGATTTCACTAGGATTGCTCGGGCTGCGCACCGTAAAGAACTGGTCGGAGTTCCGCAAATGCTGGTACACCTCTGACGCCGGCGGAACCCGAACGAACTGGCTCTTAAGCATGTCGAGCGCTGCGAGCTTGCTGCAGTAGTCGACGATGGCGTCGCCAGGAACCAGCATGACCGCTGCGCCGTAGCTGGCGTAGAACGTCGTAAAGCCCTGGATGCCCTTGTCAGCAAAGTCGTGGGGCACCAACACGCGTTGGTGTTGGGTGTAGTTGTCGTAGTCGCCGGCCTGCTCTTTGAAGAGGCCGTAGTACAGCTGTAGATACAGCCCGTCACCCGCCGCCTCGGGCACGCGCTCGACTGTGAACGACTCCGGCTTGTCGATCAAATACAGGAAGTCGAATGGCTTGGTGCGCACGACGCGCTTGTTGGGGTCGCTGCCGTCGTAGTGGAACGTGATGCCGTTCTTGGGGAAGAACGGTGACTGTGGGGCACCCAATCGCATCAGGTACTCGGTCTCTTTGAGCGCAGCGTAGCCATTAGCTGCTGTGCCGTCGCGGTTGACGCCGACGAAGTGGTCAAACACCGTCGGCAGCACCGCCACGCCGATGACGGTCGGCGAACCGACCTCCGCAACGATGTCGCGCATGAGGTATGCCATCGCCAGGTGCGCACCGGATCCGGTGCCACCGGCAACCGAATAGGCAATCACCACCCGCACTTCGCGCGGCTCCATACGCCGATAGCCGTTGTCGTGGGTCTTGAGCTCTTCCACCAACCGGCGCAGCTTCGGAATGAACTCCGTGTGCTTCATGGTATAATAGGCGCCCAGCCGCGACTCGATGCGGATCTGTCCAGCGCCGGCCGTGTCACCTGCGCGAAAGCGGTAGTCTTTGGGTACCCATTGCGTAAAGTGCTCGTCTTCGTCCAAGAACGACTTGCCCGATGCCAGCGCGGCGTAGTCTTCCTTGCTGAAGTCAGAAATCAGAATCGTCTCGTCGCAAAACTGCCGGGCCTGCTCGAGGTCGTTGATGTTGGTGTCAATGTAGGCGAACTTGGTCAGCGCCTTGAAGCGATCCTCGTAGTCCGGCCGCCGCGCCAAATGTTGTTGGACCCGCTTGATGATCTTGCCGCCGCACCCGCCTAGGCCCAGGAAAAGCGTGGGGATGACGGTACTTGTCTTGATGACCAGTTCGTCGACGATGACTTTTTTGGAATCAGACATGGGATCCTCTACTGTTGGCGGCCTCCTAGCGGCCGGTCGTTGTCACTTCCCTCACCACAACATCAAACATCTGGGCACGGTGCCCGCTGCTATCGCACGATTGGCGTTCACGGTTCGCCCGCCTAGACCTTGACAAGCCATGAGCGAACGGTCGCCTGCGCTGAGGCGCTGGTGGGGACGAACTCAATCGGACCCGAGACGACGCCGTTCGCTTCATAGACGTACTTGAAGTCACCGCTGTTGATGGTGCCGCCGCCAACGCGATCCGTTCGCACCCGTACCCGGGCGGCCTGGGCTGCCGTTGGCACAACGCATAGCAAGTGGCTGTATTTGAATGACTGCACAGGGAACTCCGGCAAGCGCGCAGTTTCAACCCACAGGGCGTCACGCAGCTTCAACTCGGGACTGTCGGTTGTGCGGAACTCAAACGGGACGATCTTCCAAATCGCGCTCGCGCCGGTTCCCAGCCGCCAGGCTACCGCCACGTGGCTCAAGAGATAGCCCACCGAGCCTTGGCCAAGCGCCTTTGCCTTTCGCCAGTGCGGTTTTTCCGGAGCGTTTTGCAGCATTCCCTGGCTGTCGGTGTATTGAATCAACTTGAGCGCACGCGCCAGGCCGTCGGCGGTGAGAGGCCGGATGCCGTCGCGAATTCGCAGCAGAAACCATATGATGAGCGCCACGAGCAGGACTGCTAGCAAAGTCAGGATCCACCACAAGTTGCAGGCAAGCCATGCCGCCTCGGTGACCTTGAATTCGATTGGCACTTTTTCAGCGTGGTCGGCATCACCTTTGGCTGCCAACATCAGGTTGCCGCGATAGTGACCTATCGCACAACACTTGCCCCCGCGCGCGCGCATTTGCAACGGCAATGCCTTGCCCCCTGTCGCCGCTTTGTGCAGAGTAGCTTCGCGAGTCGTCTGATCGCCAGTCAGCTCTGCCCACGCGTTCTTGCCGCTGTCCCAGACCTCAACAGCGAGGTCATCCGGCACCTTGTCACGCGGGTCGGCCGAAAAGCGCACAATCCACTCGATATCGCCTGGCGGGATCCCCTCAACCAGCTTGAGTTCATCGCTGACCTCGGGGCCATTGGCTTTGAGAGCCGGTTGAAACGGCTTGTGATCGTCGTAGTTGAGCGTCGTGGAGTTCCGCCACTGCCCCTTGACCTTGGCGCTGCCGCTCCAGCCTGCCGGCTTGCCCGACTTGTCCAGCTGCTTGAGTTCCAGCCTGAACTCCATGGGCTTGTCCAGCTTGTCGCCGATCCCGGCCCAGTTGGGCGGCACGACCTCTACCGTCACGTCCTGGTTGGGGCCGACGTCGAGAAGCGTGCCTTCGGGCTGGTTGTTGATGCGCACCTTGAGGCCGCGGCCGGGGTGTTTGCCCTTTTCCCACACCGCATTCGCCACCAGCTTGCGGTCGGAAAACAGGCCATCAAGCTTGAAAGTGGCGCTGGCGGACTGGCCCGGCGCCGCCTTGGGCTCAAGGGTAAGTTCGCTCGGTAAGACTTTGATGGAGGTGTCCGCGCAGGAGTAGGTCTCGCTGCCACCTATGCGAAAAATGCCGCGGCTTTCGGCCCCAACCTTGACGTAAGCCCAAGGGACCATCGTGACAATCCCATTGCAATTGAGTGTAGTCGAGTATTCGTTGACGTCGCCCTGGTCGCGCTTAGAGCTCAAGGCGCTGGGGCACACGGCTTTGCTCCACTGCTGGACATCTTTGTAGAGCGCGGCGTCTTGTGGCGTATCGCACAGGCCAGTCTGCACGGCTTCGAAGTCCTCCTCGACCACGCTGCCGTTGCGCTTGATCAGGCGGACCACCCGGCAAACCGGGTCGTTGAGCTCAAAATGATCTGACTTTTCACCGCGCTTCGCACAATCGCCTTTGTGCGCCACAGCTTCTACGCGAAACCGGTAGTCGGGCAACTGCAGTACAGTCCAGTTGTGGACGCCGGTCACCTTGATCAGAGGTTTCCTGACAAGCGCGGGATCATAGTAGCCGACGTAGAGTCGATACTTGTGCGTGTCGCTCGAGTGCTTGAAGAGGTCCGTCGCGATCTCAGTGAGGCTCACTTTGCCACGGCCGCCATCTGATACCTCAATCTCTAGCCGTTCGTCTTTGTCGGCCAATGCCACGCCGACGAGGTAGACCCTGTCTGCACCCCGATGCGATTGCAACTCGCCGTCTCGGCTGATAGTCGGCGGTTCCGGCAAGCCACGGGCCCGCGCAATCGCCTTGGCGAACGGCGCCAGTACACCGCCTGGATCCTCGCCATTTACCTCCACCCGTGACCCGCCGAAGCTCTGGGTCATAGTGGCAAATTCGGTACTGAACAGGTGATCCTTGAACGTCAACATGTTGACCTGGACATTCAGGCCCTTGGCCGCGTCGCGCAGCCGTGCGGCCTTGCCCTTGGCATCGAAGACCTCAGTCCCTTGGTCATTTGTGCACTCACCGTCGGTGAGGAAGAAGATGTTGATGTCGCCAGTCGCCGCCGGGTTCGCCTGCTTGATGCGCTTGGCGTACTGGTCGACCACCGCAATGACGCGATCGAAGCCGGCATTGCACGGCGTGTCCCGGCCCGGGTAATCGGCCAAGGCGCACTTCGACCAGTCCCTGGGGCTGCCGCCGCCGCAGGTGCCCGACGGCTTGTCGGTTACCCTGCGCAACAACTCTTCTCTGTGTTGCGCGGATAATTGCAAGACTTCAAGCTGCTTTTCTGGTTGATTGGGCTCTACCCACAAAGGCACGACGGTCGCGGCATCCTTGTCGTCGAGCAGTTTGATGATGGCGCGCGCAGCAAACACCGCCAGCCGGTCCGGGTCTGAACCTGGGCCCCCTTTGACGTTGATGTGCATCGACCCCGAATTGTCGATGAGGAACACATAGGCAGGCTCGACGTTGTCCGCTCGCGCCGGCGCGGCATGGCCCAGCACCGCAAGCCCGCCAAGCAGGGCGAGCAGAGCGCTCAAGGAGCGTCCAGTCGAGCGGCGGC
>SXGU01052295.1_pt1 | contig 23513 bp, 26 predicted proteins | sample 3174531 | NCBI WGS metagenome assembly SXGU01 (sample SAMN11356863, study PRJNA531348) | freshwater metagenome | isolation source: freshwater sample F1-140 | place: China: Fuxian Lake, Yuxi | collected 2017-12-25
CACTTGCTCTAAGGCGTACTGGCGGCATAACTCACGGAATTTAGCCGGCGCGATGTCTTTACCGTGGTTCTTTTCCACCACCAATTCGATGGGCAACCCGTGGCAATCCCAACCCGGCACATAGGGGGCATCAAACCCACTGAGGGTTTTGGCTTTGATGATGATGTCCTTGAGTATTTTATTCACCGCATGGCCAATGTGAATGTCACCGTTGGCATAGGGTGGGCCGTCGTGCAGAATGAATTTAGGCTTACCCTGACGCGCTTGGCGTATGCGTTGATAGAGATTTTTATCGGTCCATGCTTGCAACCACGCCGGCTCGCGTTTAGCCAAATCACCACGCATGGGAAAACCGGTTTCAGGTAAATTTAATGGGTAAGCATTGCCTTGTTTGTTTTGCTCTTCAGTCATGTCTTATCTCAAATATCTCTCTCGCCACAGCGACGTCTTTTTCTATCTGCGCTTGCAAGGCAGACAAACTCTCAAATTTCATTTCATCACGGATTTTATGCAAAAACGCCACGTGCACGTGCTTGCCGTATAAATCCCCAGCAAAATCCAGCACATGCACTTCTAACAGCAACTTAGCAATGCCAGCTATGGTAGGCCGCACCCCTAAATTGGCCACCGCCGGCAAGCCGTCTAATTTTACCGCATAGACCCCAGTTAAGGCAGGCCGCTCGTGGCGCATGTGCACATTGGCGGTCGGGAAACCCAATTGCCGGCCGCGTTTGGCGCCGTGCACCACCTTGCCACTGATGCTATAAGGACGGTTTAATAGCGTGCTGGCTTGGGATAAATCCCCACTGGCCAAAGCCTCCCGCACCCGTGTGCTAGACACGCGTTGCCCGTTTAAATCCACTTGCGGCAAACTCAACAAATCAAACTTGGCCTCAATAAAATCGGCCACCGAGCCAGCGCGCTGGGCGCCAAATCTAAAGTCATCACCAACCAATATCGCTTGGGCATTGACTGACTCGCGCAATATGCCGTGCATAAATTGCACCGGCGTTATTTTAGCAAAGGCTTGATTAAATCGACACACGTAGCATTTTTCCACCCCGGCTTCAGCAAAGTATTCGAGCTTTTCTCGCAGGGAACTCAGCCTGGCCGGTGCCGTTTGTGCGGCAAAAAACTCGCGTGGGTGCGGCTCAAAGGTCATGACGGCTGAATGCAAATTGCGCGCCTTAGCCGTTGCCGTCATGCTGGCCAATAAAGCTTGATGGCCCAAGTGCATGCCGTCAAAATTGCCTATGGCTAAGGCGCACGCTGGCGACTTTTGCTTAGGAAAATGCCGAAAAACCTGCACTAATGCACAACCCTGCGCGTGAAATCGGCCGGCCTAAAGCCTAATAAAAACAAGGTGGCAAAATAGCTGAGCGAGCCCAATGTGACCAAACCGCTGATGTAAAACAAGCGCTGGGGGATGCTAAATTGCAACCAAGCGTGCGTGTCGCCTTTAGTGTAATACAGCACCAGGGCCATCACTAACAAGGCTAAGCTTAACTTAAGCAAAAATACCCACCACCCTGGCTGCAAGCGATAAATGGCCGCTTTGCGTAAATGGTAATACAGCAAGGCGGCATTCAAGCACGCCCCCAAGCCTATGGCCAATGCCAATCCGGCGTGGTTTAAATGCAAACCGAACACAAACAGCACATTCATCAACTGCGTCATAACCAAGGTGAACACCCCTATCTTGACCGGTGTTTTGATGTTTTGCCTGGCATAAAAACCCGGCGCTAAAATTTTAACCAGAATAAGGCCAAGCAGACCGACACTGTATGCAATTAAAGCTTGCTGGGTCATCAACACGTCCAAGCCGGTGAATTTACCGTAATGGAACAAGGCCACCACCAAAGGCGCGGACAACACCGCTAAGGCCACCGCCGCCGGTGCCGCCAACAAAAAGGTTAAGCGCAAACCCCAGTCTAACAACTGCGAGTATTCGCCATGGTCTTGGCTGGCATAGGCTTTGGATAGACTGGGCAACAAGATGGTACCTAAAGCCACGCCAAACACGCCAGATGGAAATTCCATCAACCTATCGGCGTAGTACAACCAACTGACGCTACCGGTTACTAAAAAAGAAGCGAAAATGGTATTAATAATCAATGAAATTTGCGCCACAGACACGCCCAGCACAGCGGGCCCCATCAACCGCAGTATGCGTTTCACCCCTTCATCAATACTGCCATCGGCGCGCCTAAACTCAAATCTGGGTAATAAGCCTATCTGTTTTAAAAATGGAATTTGAAAAATTAATTGCAAAAAACCGCCAAAAAACACTGCCCAGGCTAAGGCCTTAATCGGCTCAGCAAAGTAATCGGCAAAAAACAACACCGCCCCTATCATGGAAACATTCAGCCACACTGGGGTAAAGGCCGGTATGCCAAATTTGTTGTAGGTGTTGAGTACCCCACCGGCCATGGACACCAAAGAGATAAAGAAAATATAGGGGAAAGTGATGCGTAGCAACTCGACAGTCAGCTGCATTTTAGCGTGGTCTGCGGTAAAGCCAGGTGCAATCAAAGCCACGATGAAAGGCGCCGCCAGCATACCCAACAAGGTCACGCCAACTAAAATGAGGCCCATCCAAGTAGCGACTTGATTGATCAAGCCATGCGTCTCGGCAAAACTGCGCTGACTTTTATATTCTGCCAAGATGGGCACAAAGGCCTGACTAAACGCACCTTCAGCAGAAATACGGCGCAATAAATTGGGGATTTTAAATGCCACAATGAAGGCATCACTGACCATGCCTGCACCAAACACCCGCGCAATCAGCGTGTCCCTAACAAAACCCAAGATACGCGATACAAAAGTCATGCTGCCAACTTTGGCAAGGGCATTAAGTAGGTTCATGGGCGCTGCTTAAAATGGTCATTGTATGGACGGCTAAACACATAAGGCGAAATTTTAACATGCCAGCCTCTGTCAGGTAGCAAATGACTAGGAAATTTAGCTTATTTTAACTTGCAATACTTTTATAAAATGGCTATTATGGCGGGCTTCGTATTTTGAATAGCTTTTAGGCGACTTTTAGGAAAAAACAAAGATGGCAAATACCGCACAAGCAAGAAAACGTGCTCGTCAAGCAGTAAAGCAACGCGCTCACAATGCAAGTTTGCGCTCTACTTTGCGTACCGCGATCAAAAAAATCATTAAAGCAGTTGAAGCCGGCGACAAAACAGCCGCCGTGGCTGCTTACAGCGAAAATGTAAGCGTGATTGACCGTATTGCGGACAAAAACATCATCCATAAAAACAAGGCATCTCGTCATAAAAGCCGCTTAAATGCAGCCATTAAGGCGATGGCTGGCACCGCTGCACCGGTAGCTAAAAAGGCGGCCAAACCTGCCGCTGAACCAAAAGCCAAAGCAGTAGCGCCTAAAGCCAAAGCCGCGCCTAAGGCTAAAGCCGCCGCTGAACCTAAAGCCAAAGCGGCAGCAAAAACTAAGGCAGCGCCTAAAGCCAAAGCTTAAGTTAAACACGCACAAAAAAGCCGAACAGTTGTTCGGCTTTTTTTATGCCCGACGCTGGCCGAAGTTAATTGCCTATGTTTAATTCCGCCCGCACTTGCATGGCCAACTTAATCGCTTCATCACGATTCGAGCCAAGTACGGTGTAATGGCCCATTTTGCGGCCAGGCCGTGCGGCTTGCTTGCCGTACAAATGCATTTTTAGTTGCGGTTGAGCCAAAGCCAGCAACCAAGCGGGCGCCTCGTCTGCAGCTGGCCAGATATCCCCCAATAAATTCACCATTACTGCCGAACTGTGCTGCTTAGCGCTACCTAAGGGCAAACCGGTTAAGGCACGCACTTGCTGCTCAAATTGATTGGTCACACAAGCATCCAAGGTGTAATGCCCTGAATTATGTGGGCGCGGGGCGATTTCATTAACCAACAACTCGCCGTCACAAACAAAAAACTCCACGCCCAATACGCCGGTATAAGCCAATTTTTCCGCCACCAGAATGGCCAATTTCTGCGCTTGATGGCTGATGGCATCACGGCCACGCGCTGGCGCGATGGACACATCCAATATACCGTTCAAATGGCTATTTTCTGAGGTAGGAAAGCTTGCCACATTGCCCTGGGCATCGCGCGCCAAGACCACCGACACCTCGTAATCCAAGTTCAGCATTTTTTCTAAAACGCATTCCTCGTGCTCAAAATTGGTGAATGCCGCCAAGGCCTCGTGCTGATTGCTAACCCTAGCCTGACCTTTACCGTCGTAGCCGAAACGCGCCACTTTCAAAATCGCCGGGTAGATAGCACTGCTGTCATCGGGCAAATCCTCGGCCTGATTAATCACGGCAAACGGCGCCACCGGCAAGCCGGCTTGCTTAAGGAAGTTCTTTTCGCTGACCCGGTGTTGCGCAATCGCCACGCTGTAGGCACTGGGCCTAACCGGCTTGATTTCGGCCAATAAAGACAAGGAATCAGCAGGCACATTTTCAAATTCGGTGGTAATGGCGGCGCAACTATTGGCCATCTTCAACAATGCCGCTTGGTCATCGAAGGCCGCGCATAGGTGCACATCGGCAATTTTGCCGGCCGGGCTATTGCTGTCCGGGTCGAGCACGGTTACTTTGTAGCCCATTTCATGGGCAGCAATCACAAAGAAACGGCCCAATTGGCCACCACCCAACATGCCCAACATGGCCGGTGGCAAAATAACGGGGGCTTGCGCTAAGGTTTTTGCGTTCATATACTAAATTTCTAAAAAGCCAGAGGGCTATTGCGGTTGATCATTTAACACCATGAGCTGCACTTTATCGCTTTGCTTGTCCCTAAAATCGGCTAACTTTTTCGCTAAAGCAGCATCTTGGTTAGCCAAAATAGACGCAGCAAACAAACCGGCATTGGCCGCACCAGCTTCGCCTATGGCAAAAGTCGCCACCGGAATACCCTTAGGCATTTGCACGATGGACAACAAGGAATCTTGTCCTTGCAGGTGTTTGGATGGCACCGGCACACCCAACACCGGTAAGGTGGTTTTAGCGGCCACCATGCCTGGCAAGTGAGCCGCCCCGCCGGCACCGGCAATGATCACTTGGTAGCCTTTCTTGGCTGCCGTTTCCGCAAAGCTAAACATCAAATCCGGGGTACGGTGGGCAGAAACCACTTGCGCGGTGTAAGCGATATCAAAATCCGCTAACATTTGCGCAGCCGCTTTCATGATAGGCCAATCGCTATCGGATCCCATGATGATGGCTACTAAGGCTTGTTTTTTCATTGCTATTCCTTCATTTCATAGGCCAAATCTGATGCCAGCGGCCTATACTACATTAACACCAAATTATCCCTGTGGATGAGTTCGGAGGCTTCCACATAGCCTAATATTTTCTCTATCTCGGCACTCGGTTGCCGCATAATGCGCAGGGCTTCAGCAGACGAATAATTCACCAAACCGCGGGCAACCTCATGGCCGTCGGCATCGCAACACGCAACCACTTCGCCACGCTCAAAATGGCCTTCAACGGCAGTAACGCCTATGGCCAATAGGCTTTTACCTTCTAACTTCAACACCTTAATCGCGCCGGCATCCAAGGTGAGTTTGCCGCGCAATTGCAAATGGTCTGCTAGCCACTGCTTACGCGCGGTAGTTTTCATTTCCGTGGTTTGCAAATGCGTGCCTATGCGTTCGCCGGCAGCTAGCCGCACCAGCACATCGGCCTCTCGGCCCGAGGCAATAATGGTGTGCGCACCACTGCGTGAAGCACGCTTGGCCGCCAACACTTTAGTGAGCATGCCCCCCGTGCCTACATTTGTGCCGGCGCCACCGGCCATTTTCTCTAAGGTGGCATCCCCGGCTAGCGCATGCTCAATAAAGCGTGCCGCTTTATCCTGCCTAGGGTCGGCCGAGTACAAGCCGCGCTGATCAGTCAAAATTACCAAGGCATCGGCCTCAATCAAATTCGCCACCAACGAGCCTAAGGTGTCGTTGTCACCAAACCGAATTTCATCGGTCACCACGGTGTCGTTTTCGTTGATGATAGGAATGACTTTTAAATCCAACAAGGTGCGTAAGGTGCTGCGCGCATTGAGATAGCGCTTTCTGTCGGCTAAATCGTCGTGGGTTAACAGCAATTGCGCCGTGTGCAATTGGTGTAGGCTGAAACAGGACTCGTACATTTGCACCAAGCCCATTTGCCCCACGGCGGCGGCCGCTTGCAGCTCATTGACAGCGGTTGGGCGCTTTTTCCAGCCTAAGCGCTGCATGCCTTCTGCCACGGCACCACTGGATACCAATATTACCTGTTTACCTTGCGCCACCAAATTGGCAATTTGCGTCGCCCAAGCGGCGATTGCGGCCTTGTCTAAGCCATTGCCATCGTTAGTGACCAGGCTGGATCCGACCTTAACCACGATCACTTTTGCATCCACTAACAGCGATTTACATTCAGCCGAGTTCATTTTATTAATCTTTATTACTCACCGTTTTCGTAGCCATTGATTCATTAATCAGGCCCGTTTCTTTCAATTCACTTACCGTGGCGTCGGCTTCCAGAGCCGCGTGCTTGGCTTCGTCTATGTGCGCCATGATAGCGTAGGTCAATTCCTTGCAACCTAAGCCACTGATCGCTGAGATAGCAAATACTGGGCCAGTCCAACCGTAGTCTTTAACAAATTGCTGCACCACCAATTCAGCGTCTGACAGCATGTCTATTTTATTGAGCACCAACCACCGCGGCTTTTCATATAGCGCTTGATCGTACTTTCTTAATTCCTCGACAATCGCCTGAGCTTCACGCACCGGGTCCACCGCCTCATCAAACGGCGCGATATCCACCAAGTGCAACAACAAGGAAGTGCGCTGCAAATGCCGCAAAAACTGATGGCCTAAACCTGCGCCTTCGGCCGCCCCCTCTATAATGCCGGGAATATCAGCAATGACAAAACTGCGCTCGCTATCAACCCGCACCACGCCCAAATTCGGATGCAGAGTGGTGAACGGGTAATCGGCTACCTTGGGCTTGGCTGCTGAAACCGAACGAATGTAAGTAGACTTCCCGGCATTGGGCATACCCAACAAACCCACATCCGCCAACACTTTTAACTCTAAATAGAGCTCCATCTCTTCACCTGGGTCGCCTTTAGTGCATTGGCGTGGCGCCCGATTTAAGCTGGATTTAAAATGCACATTGCCTAAGCCGCCTTTACCGCCGGCCGCCATTTGCGCGCGCTGCCCGTGCTCACTTAAGTCCACCAACATTTGGCCACTGGCTTTATCAGAAATGACCGTGCCGACCGGCACGCGCAATACCATTTCTTCACCCTTAGCCCCGTAACACTCGGCACTGCGGCCATTTTCACCACGCTGCGCACGAAACACCCGCGTATAGCGGTAATCCACCAAGGTGTTGATGTTGCGGTCGGCTGCCATGTCAATCGAGCCACCACGACCGCCATCGCCGCCACTGGGGCCACCGAGCGGCTCGTACTTTTCCCTACGGAAAGTAGCCACGCCGTTGCCACCGTCACCGGCGTAAATTTTAATCGTCGCTTCGTCTATGAATTTCATACTTTTAACCCTGGCAAGAATGCCTTAGCCTTAACGCTTACACAACCCCGCCATTCCCACAAGACCGACAGGCCTTAGCCGTGGGCATACCAGCTAGCGCCGACTGCTCACACGTGACAGTTTACCAAACAAAAAAGCCCCATCAAACGATGAGGCTTTGACTGTTGCTAGTTTAACTTAAGCAGCAGCAATGATGCTTACAGTGTGGCGTTTTAATGCGCCTTTAACTGCAAAAGACACTTTACCCGCCACTTTTGCATACAAAGTATGGTCTTTACCCATGCCTACGTTTTCACCAGCGTGCATTTTTGTACCGCGCTGACGCACGATAATGCTACCTGCGCTCACCACTGTTTCGCCAAAGGCTTTAACGCCTAGTCGTTGTGCGTGTGAGTCGCGACCGTTACGGGAACTACCGCCTGCTTTTTTGTGTGCCATGATTAATCCTTAAATCGTATTGATTGCGTCAATTACGCAGCTGCTTTAGCCGCTTTAGCTTTGGCTGGTTTAGCAGCGGCTTGGCCAGCAGCTAAAATTTCACCAATTTGAATTTCTGTAAAACTTTGGCGATGGCCTTGTGTTTTACGGTAGTGTTTACGGCGACGGACTTTAAAAATCATCACCTTGTCAGCACGGCCATGTGCCAGCACCGTTGCTTTAACCGTGGCACCATTAATAATAGGTGAACCTATGGTTGTTGTCGTGCCGTCTGAAACCATTAAAATTTGATCCAGCGTAACCGTACCGCCAACTTCAACTTCTAATTTTTCAACTTTTAATCGCTCGCCTGCATTGACGCGATATTGTTTACCACCAGTTTTAATTACTGCATACATGATTGAGCCTTAAATTACGCTTTCTAAAGAACTCGGCATTATACGCAAATAATGCAGCAAAGCAAACCCTAATCGCAGGCTAAAGTAAAAAAGCTTGCTGGCCATTTTTATGGCCTATTTTAATCGATAAGTTCGTTAAGTCGGGCATAAAACAAATGATGCCTGTGTTAAAATGCAGCCATCATTAAACGCTTACCCACCCTTACACTCAGCATGAACCTAGACCAGCCAGAGCTTACAAAAAATCGTGCCTTAGAATCCATACAAGCTTGCATAGCAACTGACCTTGCGGCGGTGTATGGGGTAATCGAACACGCGCTGCACTCCGAAGTCCCCTTAGTCAATCAAGTATCCCACTACATCATTAACAGCGGCGGCAAACGCTTGCGGCCCATGCTGGTACTCCTGGCCGCCGGCTTATTTGGCAACGTAAAAACCGAACACCACCAACTGGCGGCGGTGGTTGAATTCATCCATACCGCCACTTTGCTACACGATGACGTGGTGGACGAATCGTCCAAACGCCGCGGCAAGCACACGGCCAATGCCGTGTTTGGTAACCCAGCCAGCGTACTGGTGGGCGATTTCGTTTATTCGCGCGCTTTTCAAATGATGGTGGCCGTGCAAAACATGCGCGTCATGGAAGTGTTAAGCCATGCCACCAACACCATAGCCGAAGGCGAGGTCTTGCAACTATTGAATGTGCACAATGCCGACCTGACCGACGCCGATTATCTGCAAGTCATCCACTACAAAACCGCCAAACTGTTTGAGGCAGCCGCGCAACTAGGTGCCATCATGAGCCATGCTTCTGCCGGCGACGAACAGGCGCTCAGCCAATACGGTATGCACATAGGCACGGCCTTTCAATTGATAGACGATGTGTTGGATTTAAGCGGTGATGCGCAACAGATAGGCAAAAACATAGGCGACGATTTAAGTGAAGGCAAGCCTACCTTGCCATTGCTTTACGCCATGCGTCACGGCAATGCCACGGAACGCAGTGCGATTAAACTGGCGATAGAACAGGGTGGACTGGATGATTTAGCCACCGTGCTGTTGGCGGTTGAACGCACCGGAGCCTTGGCGCACGTCAGGCAAGTTGCCCGTTCGGAAGCCCAAGCTGCTTGTGCCTGCCTAGCGCACTTTGCCGACTCACCTTATAAGCAGGCGCTACTAGCATTGGCCGAGTTTGCCACGGCCAGAAGCCACTAGTTGGCCTAAGTCTTAATTAAGGGTGATTTTTTCACCGCTGTCGGCGTGGTAATAGGTCAAATGCGCGCATTCATTCGCCCCCGAGGTGAGCGACCCGTCGAACAAAAAGCGCCCATCCACATCCACGATGGCGTAGCCATTATGGTACAAAGTCACTTCGGCCAATTTAGGGCTCTGCTTTGGTCCTTGGCGCAAGGCAAAACTGACGCAATTTTCTTCCTCGGCCTCGGAATACACTTCCCAATCGACGCCGCCGGTTAATTGCGCTAACCAAGCCGGTAAATCCACTTCCACTCGACAAATAATAGGCTCATCCCATTCCGGTCTATGCAGCTCGGCTGAGGATAGGGTGATGGTGTTGGCTGGCTCTTTATCTGTCATATTTGTTCCTACTTGGGAGTTAGTCCATTATAACGTGTGTGGTTAAAATTTCATGTTGTATTTGCGGGCATTTTTCCAGCATTCAAGTGCCCCGTGGCATTTTTTTACAGCGCCTGAAACAAGCCATGCCCAACCACCTAGCCGAGCGCAGGTTGCCACAAAGCGACGATAATGCGATGATGCCTTTAGTTTAACCCCGCAATAAAATCAGCCCTTATTTTTAGCTGACTTTAAGGATTTTCATGCCAGCCCTCTTTGCTGATCTTTCGCTGTCCCTGCAACAAAACAACGGCTTGTTTCTGTTGTGCAGCCTGTTATTGGGTTTGCTGTTGGGCAGTTTTCTGAATGTGCTAATTTACCGGCTACCAAAAATGTTGGAACGCGAATGGCAACTTCATTGCGCCAGCCCGCAAGGCCAAACTACTCCGCCTAGCGATCCTTACAACCTCATCAGCCCGCGTTCGCAATGCCCCGATTGCCAGCATAAGCTATGCCCAGGCGACACCATGCCCTTGCTCAGCTACCTGCTTTTAAAAGGGCGGTGCCGCCATTGCTCGGCTAAAATTAGCCCGCGTTACCCAATAGTGGAATTGTTAGCGGCAACCCTCATGGGCTTGATTAGTTGGCAATTCGGCTACAGCAGTCTGACTTTTTTTGCTTGGCTATTAAGCTTGACACTGCTGGCGCTCACTTGCATTGATTTAGATACGCAATTGCTACCCGACAGCCTAACCTTACCACTGCTTTGGCTGGGTTTGCTGTTTAATATAGGGCACGGCTTTACTGACTTAGAAAGCGCCGTGATCGGCGCCATGGCTGGCTATCTACTGCTGTGGTCTATCTATTGGCTGTTTAAATTGTGCACCGGCAAAGAAGGCATGGGTTACGGGGATTTTAAATTGCTAGCCGCTCTGGGCGCTTGGTATGGCTGGCAAATGCTACCGGCCATCTTGCTGCTGTCTTCCTTACTGGGCGCCAGCATAGGCATCGCACTGTTATTAAGCGGCAAGCGTGGGCGCGACAGCGTCATACCATTTGGGCCATTTTTAGCCACAAGCGGCTTGGCGGCGCTGTTTTTTGGACCGCAACTCATGCGGTTTTACTTGGGCTAAGGCATGCAAACCATCGCGCTTACTGGTGGCATAGGCTCAGGCAAAAGTGAAGCCGCTAGGCAGTTTGCCGAGCTTGGCGTGCCCGTGGTGGATGTGGATGCCATTGCCCATCAATTAACTGCGCCAGGCCAAGCCATACTCAAACAAATTGAGCGCTTATTCGGCGCCGATTTTTTGCAAGCCGACGGCCGTTTAGATAGGGCAAAATTAGCCGCCCAAGTCTTTCAGCATGCCGACCAGCGATTAAAATTAGAGGCGCTGATGCACCCAGCCATCTACGAACAAGCCATGCTGCAACTCGCAGACAACGCAAAAAATCGTGCGTCGCCTTACCAAATTTTAGTCATCCCGCTGTTCTTTGAAAGCCCGCGCTACGCCGGTGTGGCGGACAAAGTTCTGGTCATTGACAGCCATGAAGCCTTGCAACTTGCCCGCAGCATACAAAGAAATGCTAGCGATGCCGCCAGCGTACAAGCCGTTATGGCGGCACAAGTCAGCCGGGCGCAGCGCCTTGCCGGCGCAGACGAAGTGATTGAAAACAACGGCAGCCTAGCAGCACTGCAAGAAAAGGTCTGTCAGTTTCATAAAAAATTCATTAAAACTTGCATAGTTAGCAAATAAATTTAATAATCCATGTCAACTTATATTTGTGTGTTCATTCATGACTATTGCTGTGTTGTTTAGCTAACCCTGCCTGTCACTCAACATGCCTAGCTACGACTACCCCTTTAACGAGCGCATACGCACCTTACTACGCGTAGAAGATTTGTTCGCCAAGCTCTTGCACAACATAGAAGCCGGCCACGAACACCAGCACCACTGCGCCCTCATTACCCTTCTGCAAATCTTAGACGTGGTAGACAGATCAGAACTCAAGCTGGATTTATTACAAGAATTAGAAAGGCAAAAAGTCGCCATGAGCGCTTTGGTAGGTAACCCAGCCATCGCCGCCAACACACTCAACAGCATACTGAATGAGATAGACCAAGTCGGCGACGCCTTGCGTGCTGAAAGCACAAAATTGGGCCAAAGTTTACGCGCCAACGAATGGCTGATGAGCATTAAACAGCGCGCCGGCATACCGGGTGGCGTTTGTGAATTCGACGTGCCGTCTTACCATTATTGGCTGGGGCTAGGCGAAGCACGCCGTCGAGAAGATTTCACGACCTGGCTAAAACCCTTGCTGGCCATGCACGCCGCCATAGGCATCATATTGCGCATACTGCGTGGCAGTGGCATTAGCAGCAAATTGGTAGCGGGCAACGGCGCCTATCAACAAATGTTGGCTGGTGCCAAACCGGCGCAAATGTTGCGCGTGGTACTGGACGAAAAATTGCAATGCTTTCCCGAAGTGAGCGCCAATAAATACGCCATCAGCATCCGCTTCAATCAACTGGATGCGGGGCAGAAATTGCAAAAATACGAACAAGACGTGCCATTTTCACTGATCTTATGTAACCTCTAGACTTAAGCTTAACGCCCCTAGTTAGCCACCCATAGCCCTTTACTACCGATAGACAAAACCACCATGTCAGTCACTAAACCACGCTTAGTCGCCTGCCCAAAATGCGGCAAATTAGCCGAATTTTCGCCGAATAACACTTTTAGGCCATTTTGCAGTGAGCGTTGCAAAATGGTTGACTTTGGCGCTTGGGCGAACGGTGAATACGCTATCCCTACGCCAATTAGCCGTGATGACATAGACGAGTTATACCCAGACAACAACCCTTGAGAAAGTAAAAACCATGAAAAAATTAACCGTACTTAGCCTAACAGGCTGGGCCTTATTGGCTTTATTGAACAGCCTCAGTGCCCAAGCAGCGCCGGCAAGCAATGCTGCACTGGTCACCATACAAGAGGCCTGGGCACGCCCCAGCCACCCTGGGTCAACGGTCGGTGCGGCTTACATGACCTTAACCAGCTCTAAGGATGCCAGCTTGGTTGACGTCAAAGCCGATGTCAGCGATAGCGTTGAGATTCACAGCATGAGCATGGAAAACGGCGTGATGAAAATGCGCATGTTAGACAGCTTAGACCTAAGCGCCGGCAAGCCTTACCAGCTAAGCCCAGGCGGCTTTCATTTGATGCTGTTTGATTTGAAAAAACCCTTACGCGTGGGCGATAGCGTGAATTTTGTGCTGAGCTTCAAATTGGCCAATAAAACCGTGATCAAACAAAACGCCAAAGCCACGGTTAAAGACGCACCAGCCGCCAGCCACTAAAGCCAGCCATGCCGCTGCATGGCCAAACCGTGCGCGCCATGGCTTCTAGCCAGTGACAAATGCTCATGTTGCATGCCTCCTAAGGCATACACCGGCAAGGGGTAGTCCGCAATCAATTGGCGAAATTTAGCCCAGCCCAAGCTAGGGGCATCCGGGTGACTTAACGTCGACAGCACGGGTGACAACACCACGTAATCCAGAGCCAGTTGTGCCGCCTTAGCCAATTCATCGGCAGTGTGGCAAGATGCCCCGCACAACAAACCGGCAGGTTTGGCTGACAATTGCATTAAATCCCGTGCGCTATAGTGCATGCCGCCTGCCCGCCCAGCGCAATCGGTGTAGGCGCAATCGGAATTGAGCAACAGCTTAACCGCATAAGGCCGGGTCATGCTTACGACCCGCTCAAAAAATAAGGCGAACGCTGACGCCGACAACGCCTTCTCACGCAATTGCAACAGACTTAAACCCCGGTCTAAAGCTCGCTGCAAGCCATCAAAGAAAGCCGCTTCACCCATTTCACCAAGATTGCTAATGGCATAAAGACGAGGCAGATTCAGTGCATGGACTACCGGCGCATTGGCCGGCAATAGGGGTGAGACGGATACCGCCGCTGGCGATTGCCAGCTTAGCTTTTGTTTTTCCAAACCCCGCGGTTCACCCAACCAGTCATTCACCACAAAGAAATGCAATTGCACGGTTTTAGCTGGACTGGCTAACTGACCGTTGTCCAAATAATTGGCTGGGTAGGCATAGCGGCGTGTTAGCCAAGGGTAAGCTTGGCTGACCGTGATACCCAGTTCTTCCTGCAATTCCCGCTGCAACGCCTCTAGTGGCGACTCGTTTTCTTCTATTTTGCCGCCGGGAAACTCCCAATAACCAGACCAAGGCTTACCAGGCGGGCGCTCGTTTAACAGTACGCTGCCATCGGCGCGCTGTATCACCCCGACCGCAGCACGCGTCAGCCTGCTTGATGCTATGGCAGGATCAAGAGCGGTAGTCTGCATTGATTTTGACGTAATCGTAAGAAAAGTCGCAAGTCCATACCGTGCAACTTGCCCCGCCTCTAGCCAAATCAACCCGCACTAAAATTTCGGCTTCTTGCATGATGGCGGCCCCTTGCTCCTCTAAGTAAGCACTGGCGCGACCGCCTTTTTCTGCCACCAACACATCGCCCAAATAAAGCTTCAGTTTGCTGACATCCAATTGATCAACCCCAGCATAACCGATGGCCGCTAAAATACGGCCTAGATTTGGATCGGATGCAAAAAAAGCGGTTTTAATTAAGGGCGAATGCGCGATGGCATAAGCAACCTTGCGGCACTCCGCTTCATCTCGCCCCCCTTCAACTTGCACCGTCATGAATTTTGTAGCGCCTTCGCCATCGCGCACGATGGCTTGCGCCAACTCCACCGCCACCTCGGTCATGGCATCACGCAAAGCCATAAAATGTGGGCTGTTTTCAGTAATCTCGGTATGGCCGGCTTGTTGGCTGGCCATCAAGATTAAGCTGTCGTTGGTTGACGTATCACCGTCTACGGTAATGCAATTAAAAGATCGGTTGACCGCGTAATGGATGATGGCATCCAGCGCCGCTTGACTTACCACCGCATCGGTGGCGATGTAGCCGAGCATGGTCGCCATATTCGGATGTATCATGCCCGAGCCTTTGCTCATGCCGGTAATGGTGACGGGCTGACCCTCTATCAACAAACGACGCGACGTGGCTTTAGCCACAATGTCAGTGGTCATGATGGCTTCGGCAGCCGCAAGCCAGTTATCTTCACGCAAATTAGCGATGGCAGCCGGCAAGCCTTGCATGACTTTATCCAGCGGCAAGGGCTCCAATATCACGCCCGTGGAAAAAGGCAACACTTGCTCAGTCGCCAGACCTAATAAGTTGGCCAACCCCGAGCAGGTCTGTTGGGCCGCTTGCATGCCCTGCTCGCCCGTACCGGCATTGGCGCAACCGGTATTCACCAATAAGGCACGTATGCCTTGCTTGGCCTGCGCACTGTGCGCCAAGTGCGCTTTACACAGCGTCACTGGGGCGGCACAAAATTGATTTTGCGTAAACACCCCGGCCACCGCACTGCCTTCGGCCAAACGGATGACCAGCAAGTCTTTTCGTTGCGCTTTGCGTATGTGAGCCTCGGTATAGCCCAATTGAATCCCGCGAACAGGCAATAAAGCGCTGGCTTGTGGGGCAGTTAATTTAACCGGCATGCTGCGTTTTCCTTGTGATGTTTACTAAATGTTGCTTAAGCACGACGCCAAGTCGTGCCTTGTGGCGAATCTTCCAACACAATCCCGGCCGCGGTTAATTCCTGACGTATGCCGTCGGCTAAAGCAAAATTTTTGGCTTGCTTGGCCTCGGCACGGGCTAAAATCTTGCTGGCAATCCACTCCGCCGTCCATGCTGACGACGCACTATTTTCCGCTGAGGCGGTCGCCTTGGCAGGTATCTGCCCTTGCAAAAAGGCCGTGGCATCTTGCTGTAGCAAACCCAATACGCCGGCCAAACTTTTTAGCAAGGCCGCGCTAGCGGGTGACTTGGTTTTATTCAATTCGTTAGCCAAATCAAACAACACGGCTAAGGCTTCCGGCGTATTAAAATCGTCGTCCATGGCTAACTTAAAGCGCGCCGCTTGAGGCTGCTGCCAATCAATCGCAAGCGGTGCAGGCGCATGCCCACGCAAGGCGGTATACAAACGGGTTAAAGCCAATTTGGCGTCGTCTAAATGCTGATCGGAATAGTTCAGCGGGCTGCGGTAGTGGGCGCGCAAAATAAAGAAGCGCACCACCTCGGCGTCATACTGTTGCAATACCGTGCGTATGGTAAAAAAATTGCCTAAAGACTTGGACATCTTTTCATCGTCCACCCGCACAAAGCCATTGTGCATCCAATAATTGACCATTTGGCAGGGTTGGCCATTGTGGCTATGCGCCGCTTCGGATTGGGCAATTTCATTTTCGTGGTGGGGGAACTGCAAATCCTGACCGCCCCCATGGATATCAAAGCGTTCCCCCAAATGGTGCGCACTCATGGCTGAACATTCTATGTGCCATCCAGGGCGGCCGCGACCACCATTAGGGCCACCAAAAGGCGACGACCAACTGGGTTCGTTGGGTTTAACCGATTTCCATAACACGAAATCCATGGGATCTTTTTTATGCGTATCAACTTCCACACGCTCACCGGCGCGCAAGTCATCCAATGACTTACCGGACAATTTACCGTAACCGGCAAACTGATTAACCGCGTAGAACACATCGCCGTTATCGGCCACGTAGGCATAGCCTTTTTCTATTAGGCTACTGATCATGCTAATCATGCCCTCAACAAAATCGGTGGCCTTGGGTTCTAGATCCGGCTTGATTACCGACAAGCTTGCGGCATCTTGATCCATGGCTGCAATAAAGCGTTGGGTTAACTGGCCTATGCTTTCCTGGTTATCGTTAGCCCGCTTAATGATTTTGTCATCTATATCGGTAATGTTACGCACGTAGTTTAACTGGTAGCCACTGGCGCGCAACCAACGGCCTACCATATCAAACACCACCATCACCCTAGCATGACCAAGGTGGCAATAGTCATAGACCGTCATGCCACACACATACATGCTCACCTTGCCGGCCACAATAGGGGTAAATACTTGCTTTTCACGAGCCAGGGTGTTGTAGATTTTTAGCATAAACGATGAATAATAAGGACAGGATTAGATAAATTGAACGAAATATATAGCAATAAACCGAATTGAGCTATTGGATGTTAGCTAGGCTGTTGATAGAATTACAATTTGTTAGTTAACTGAAAAAAGTATATCACAATGAACAAATATATTTCCTTGCTAAATGCCACGATTACCAAGGCTGCCGTGATTTTGTCGCTCAGCCTATGCGGCGCATACGCCCACGCCGATGAGCTGAAAGACATCTCACAATTGGCTGACCAAGGTCAAGCGGCAGCGGCCATTGACAAGCTAACGGCCTACATCAGCAACAACCCAAAAAATGCCCAAGCCTTATTCATGAAAGGCGTGTTGCTGGCCGAGCAAGGCCGTCGTGATGAAGCCATTAAGATTTTTACTGAAGTCACCGACAAATTTCCCAACTTGCCTGAACCGTACAACAACTTAGCGGTGTTGTATGCCGATCAAGGTCAGTTTGATAAGGCCAGAAAAGCCCTAGAAACAGCCATCAAAACCCACCCTAGTTACGCCACCGCTCACGAAAACTTAGGTGATATATACGCTCGCATGGCCTCCGAAGCCTACGACAAGGCCTTGCAACTCGACACCAGCAACACCCGCGCACAAGGCAAGTTGTCGCTCATTAAAGACTTGTTTGGCACCGGCAACAAAACCACCATCGCCGCCAAAGAACCGGCTAAAGCCGAGAGCAAAGTGGCCAGCGTGGATAGCAAAAAATCGGATAGCCTAAGCAAAAAAACCGCCAGTGAACCGTCTAGCGGCGCCACGGCTAAAAGTGCCGAAGACGAGTTAAGTGCCGCGGTAAACAATTGGGCGCAAGCCTGGTCAGCCAAAGACTTGGACCGTTACTTTGCCAGTTACGGCGCCAGTTTCCAACCGGCTAAAGGCCAAAGCCGCAAAGCCTGGGAACAACAACGCAAAGAGCGCATTAACCGCCCTGCTAAAATCAGCGTTAGCCTATCCAATATCAACATCAGTGTAGCCGACAGCAACAACGCCAGAGTTCGTTTCAAACAAAGCTACCGTGCCTATCGAAAACCCATCCACACGACAAAAACCCTGATCATGAAAAAAGAAGGCGATAACTGGTATATCCAGCAAGAGAACGCCAGCAACTAACTGGCTGCATAACGACGCTTTTTTAAGGCTAGGCATTCATTGATACACTTGAATAAAAGTTTAACCTACGCACTTTTAACGGCAGTCACACTGATGCCGTGGAATGCCACGGCAATCAACGGCGACAGCTTTAGCAATCTGTTCCAAGCCAAGCAAAATGGCTTGGCCGATTTGGCAGAAAACTTACTGGCCAAAAGTTTACTAGAGATCACCCAAGGTAAAAATCAACAAGCGCTCAACACGGTGGACGAGTTGATTAAAACCGTCCCTAATTTCAAATTGGCCTATTTGCTGCGTGGCGATTTGCTGATGGCACAAGCTCAACATTTGCAAAGCTTTGGTAGCGCCGATGCCAACCAGAGCGAAGCGGTAAGAGACCTGCAAGATGAAGCACGGGTGAGAATTGAGCACTATCTATCCAAACAAAATGCCAACCAATTGCCAAATTTATTGTTGGCGCCAAATGAGCAACAAGGCCATGTCATCGTGGTTGACACCGACAAATCGCGTTTGTACTTATACAAAAATAATGGCAACAGCTTAAGTTACGTCAAGGATTACTACGTCACCATAGGCAAAAATGGCGTCGATAAAAAGACCGAAGGCGACAAACGCACCCCCATAGGCGTGTATTTTGCCAAGCAAAAACTCACGCAAACCTTGGCCGACATGTACGGCGATGGCGCTTACCCACTTAACTACCCTAACGAATGGGATCAACGCCACAACCGCAGCGGATCAGGCATTTGGCTGCACGGCACCCCTAGTGACACCTACAGTCGCCCACCGCGGTCCAGTGACGGTTGCGTGGTCCTAAGCAACCAAGATTTGAAGAGCTTGGCGCCCATACTGCAAACTGGCAAAACCCCCATCATTATTGCCAACAATTTAACTTGGTCGGCTAACTCCAATGGCGATGCGGAAAAACAAAGCCTGCAAGCGGCCATGGACGCTTGGCTAAGCGATTGGCGCTCACAAGACACCGCGCAATACTTAAGCCACTACTCCACGGCCTTTAATAACAACGGCATCAATTATCAGCAATGGTCGGCACACAAATACCGCGTGCAAGCAAGCAAACCAGAAGTGAGCATCGCCCTGTCTAATATCAGCATGTTTGCCTACCCGGACAGCGATAAAAAATTAGTCGTGGTCGATTTCACGCAGGATTTCAAAAGTGCCCACTTAAGCAATAAAATGCAAAAACGCCAATATTGGATACTGGAAGACGGCGACTGGAAGATCATTTCTGAAGGCGCAGCCTAATTCCGTATCGTTTCATACCCTCACCCACGCACCACCGTAGCGCCCCATTTCATTTAAGGATAGTCATGCGTCAACTTCGTTTATTGTTTTTAGCCAGCCTCATCTGTGGCAACCTATTTATTGCCAAAACGGCTTTAGCGGCTAACCCGCAAGTGGTGTTCGAAACCAACCGTGGCGATTTCGTGGTCGAACTCTACCCAGAAAAAGCCCCTAAAACCGTGGCCAACTTTTTGCAATACGTCGATAGCGGTTTTTATAAAGAAACCATTTTTCACCGTGTCATCAACCGCTTCATGATACAAGGTGGCGGCCACACTGCAGACATGGCGGAAAAGCCAGGCTTAGCACCCATCGTTAACGAAGCTGCTAACGGTTTAAAAAATGAGGCCGGCACCATCGCCATGGCCAGAACCAGCGACCCAGACTCAGCCACCTCGCAATTTTTCATTAATTTAGAAAACAACTTGCCACTTAATTACCAAGGCAATGACCCAGAATTAATTGGTTATTGCGTGTTCGGTCGCGTGCTCAAAGGCATGGACGTGGTACGCGAGATTGGCGCCTCACCCACCATGAATGTCGGGCCCTATTACGATGTGCCCAAAGCAACGGTGCGCATAGTGCAAATTAAACGCAACAACAAACCGTTGTGAGCAAAACTTCTACACTTTTTTTATGACGACTCTTTATTAAGGACACATTGTGGTTAAACTACTTACCAATTTTGGCGAAATTACCTTAGAACTCGATGCAGAAAAAGCCCCGATTACCGTGGCTAACTTCTTGCAGTACGTGGACAGCGGTTTTTATAACGGCACCATTTTTCATCGCGTGATCAATGGTTTCATGATTCAAGGTGGCGGCTTTGATAGCAAAATGCAGCAAAAAACCTCAGCCGATGAAATTAAAAATGAGGCCGACAACGGCCTAAGCAACAGCATTTACACCATTGCCATGGCTCGCACCTCTGCGCCGCACTCAGCCAGCAACCAATTTTTCATCAACGTGGCCAATAACGACTTTCTCAACTACACGGCGCCCAATGCCAGCGGTTGGGGTTACTGTGTTTTCGGCAAAGTTACGGCCGGCATGGATGTTGTGGACAAAATCAAAAAAGTGGCCACCACCACACGCAACGGTCACCAAGACGTGCCAGTGGAAAACGTCATCATTGAAAGCGCCAGCCGCTGTTAATCGCCAGCAGGCATAAATGAAACCGATCGGGGATAACCTAGCTGCAAATCAAGCAGACCTGTTTATCGCCGATTTGCATTTATGCCCCAGCCGCCCGCATATCACCCAAGTTTTTCTTAAGTTTCTCAACAGCACGGCCAGGCAGGCACGCGCCTTATACTTACTGGGTGACGTCTTTGAATACTGGGCCGGCGATGATGACATGGCCTGCCATCAAGCCGTGGTGGATGGCCTGCGCAATTTGGCTGACGCTGGCGTGGCGGTCTATTTGATGCACGGCAACCGCGATTTTCTTATAGGCGAGGCCTTTTGCGCCGCCGCAGGACTCAGCCTATTGCCTGACCCGCACTTAGTGGAATTGCATGGCATACGCACCCTAATTAGCCATGGCGACACGCTGTGCAGCGACGACTTAGATTACCAGGCATTTAGATTAAAAGTGCGGGACAAAAATTGGCAAGCGGACTTTTTAAACCAGCCCCTAGCCGAGAGAAAAGCGCAGATTGCGACCATGCGCGCGCGCAGCGAACAAGAAAAATCCCACAAAACCAGTCAGATCATGGACATTAACCCGCAATCGCTTAATCGTTTATTGCAAGCCTACCACTACCCCGAGCGCGTGATTCATGGCCACACGCACAGGCCCATGCAGCACGATGTAATGTGTGATGGTCACGCTATCAAGCGTTGGGTACTAAGCGATTGGTACGAACAAGGCAGCTATTTGCGTTGCGACGCCAGCGGTTGCCAATACCACCCCATCGATTAGGCTTAAGCGCGCATTTCGGCGACACGCACATTGGCCGCTAATTTATCCAGCACCCCATTGATGTACTTGTGGCCATCGATACCACCGTATAGTTTTGCCAATTCCACGCCTTCATTAATCACCACACGGTAGGGAATGCTCAAATCAAACATCAGCTCACAGCCTGAAATACGTAAGATAGCGTGCTCAATTGGGCTTAATTCACTGATGTTTCGATCAATAAAATCCGCCATTTTTGCATCCAACTCATCCGTATGGGCGTTCACCGACTCCAATAAAGACTTAAAGTAAGCTTCGTCGGCTTTGTTGTAGTCGGGGTCCTCTGCCATGTCTTTATACACGGCAGTGGCCGTTGAGGCATTTAACATGCCACGGTAGACGGCTTTAAGTACCAACTCGCGGGATTTGCGTCGGTTTTTACCGCCAGTGGACTTCGTGCGCGATTTAGCAGGCGTTTTATTGGTCGCTACCTTATCCACCAGCAAGCTAGTGACTTTCGATTTAACCGGTTTTTTTAGCGTGCTGGTCATTACAGTGCTCGAATCAAATTAGCCATTTCAACCGCCACCTGTGCCGCTTCGGCGCCTTTGACATGCATACGTGCAATGGCTTGGTCGTCGTCTTCGGTGGTTAACACGGCATTCGCAACCGGGATGCCGGTATTGAACTGCACTTCCAATATGCCGCGCGCCGACTCGTTTGCCACCACTTCAAAATGGTAGGTTTCACCACGGATAATTGCCCCCAAGGCGATCAAGGCATCAAATTTTTCGCTAATCGCCATGTGCTGCAAGGCCAATGGGGTTTCCAGCGCCCCCGGCACCGTTACCACGGTAATGTCATCGGTCGCCACGCCCAATTTTTGCAACTCGGCCGTGCAAGCGCTCAACAACCCATCGCCTATGTCACTATTAAAACGCGACAGCACCACGCCAACTTGCAGGCCCTTGCCCGCTAAATTTTTTTCAATTTCCCTCACAGCGCACCCTTCAATCACAAGACTTAATTAACTAGGCGGCTATTTTACCGCATATTGGCCAGCGGCTTTAATGAAATAAGATCCAGGCTTTTTGCACCGTGCTCCACACGCCGTACGCGATGGGGATTAATACCAAGGCCCAAGCCATCGCCACTTTGTAGGATGAACCAGCATTGACCGACTGAACCTTGCCTGGCTTGGTCGGTGCCGATTTCTCATGGGCCAACTGCCGCTCGGCCGCTAACTCGGCGTCGCTCATGTAAAATTTTGCCGCCACCGGTTTAACCAATAAATTGGCAATGAAGCCAACCACCATCATGCCGGCTAGCACGATAAAAATGGGGGCATAGATTTGATCAAATGGCACTTGCGCCTCCAAACGGGTGTCATGCAAGTAATTCACCACCACTGGGCCGAGTATGCCGGCGGTAGACCAAGCGGTTAACAAGCGGCCGTGTATGGCGCCAACAAACTGCGTGCCAAACATATCCGCCAAGTAAGCCGGTATGGTTGCAAAACCGCCACCGTACATGGAGGCAATCACACAGAAAATAGCCGCAAACATGGCCAAGGATTTAAACCCGGCCACGTAACTGGCCGTGCAATACATGATGGCCCCAAGCACGAAGAAAATGCTGTAGGTGCGCTTACGGCCCAATTTATCCGAGGAGGTCGCCCAAGCAAAACGGCCAAAAATATTAAACAATGAAATTAAACCAACAAAGCCCGCCCCTACCGCGGCCGCGGCGGCCGTTAAGCTGGCATCTTGTTTAATGTCGGCATAACTTAATTGCGGCGTCCCCAATAAAGCCCCGCCAAAGGTTTCTTGCAACATGGGTGCGGCTGCCCCTATCAAGCCTATGCCAGCTGAGACATTCATGCACAACACCAACCACAACAACCAAAACTGCGGGGTTTTATGGGCATTTTTTAGGTGCACGTGCCCGGCGGAGATCATGGCATTGGTTTTATTGCTGGTCGCCGGCTGCCAATTGGCTGGCTGCCAACCGCTAGGTGGCACACGGTACCCCAAGGCACCCCACAGCATAAAGACAAAGTAGATGGCGGCCAATGCCACAAAGGTTTGCCAAACTCCGACACTGCCATCTGCGGCAAAATAAGCCATCAATTTGGTCGCCAATGGTGAGCCTATCATGGCGCCACCGCCAAAGCCCATGATG
>SXGU01577308.1_pt1 | contig 23511 bp, 17 predicted proteins | sample 3174531 | NCBI WGS metagenome assembly SXGU01 (sample SAMN11356863, study PRJNA531348) | freshwater metagenome | isolation source: freshwater sample F1-140 | place: China: Fuxian Lake, Yuxi | collected 2017-12-25
ACCCAGTCTTTGGCAACAGTTTTACTGCAGTGATTTAGCTGTCAATGCAAACATCTTTGCAGTTTATTCAGACTATGAATCTGATGCTAATGATCTTTACACTGTCACTGTTGGCGTCATTGATGATAGTAAGCGTACCAAGTTTGCCTCAGTTATTATTCCAAAAGGCAACTACCTTGTTTTTCAAGGCACAGGCCCAATGCCCTCCATAGTGGTTGAGACATGGCAGCACATCTGGGATTACTTTGAGACAGACAGTACGTATCAGCGTAATTTTATCGGCGACTTTGAAGCCTATAGAAGCTCTGACAGCGTGGATATTTATATTGGTATTAAATGAAACCTTGAGATACTCATTTTATCTCGGTGATAGCTCCTCTCTCATAGGGCTATCATTTAACTTAAATGAATCAATAATGATATCATCAAGTTCATTAAACGTTAGCCGTAAAATATTCTGATATAAATCACGCACATGATCATCACGTTTTGTAAATAATGGTGGGTGTTCGAGGCGATATTTCGCAAGCGCTTTTAATTGGTGTAATTTAGCCAGATCATCCATCGTACTATCTAATAATTCTCTGATTTGCACAATTCCTTTTGGCGTTTTTCTGACGTCGAAAAAAGGATAAGCCACCCCACGTTCGTCCCACACCTTCGAATTTACATTGTCTTGAATGGTCCGCAACAGCTCTTTAAGGGCTGCGGCTTTAAAATCAACTTGCATAGCAGATAAGGGCAATCCGTTTAGCTCATCATAGAACGGCAAATAGTTATCAGTTCCATAGCCCGCATGATACACCGCAAAGACAACATCATCGAAATCACCCAATCGCTCATCAAGCTCCTCACGATAAAGCCTCGCAACCAATGCTGGGGGGTTGCCAAAAGCGCCACAACCAAAAGCACTTAAGACCACAGAACGCACATGATTGATCCGTAACGTATCTAACTGCGCTCTTATTTTTTTTCGCATACTAGCTTCATTGAAATGCCCACCTCCACGCAAATCATCAGCGGCAGATTTTAACTCATAAAATAAAAAATAGTCATTTTCATCCAAATCTTGGTAACCAGAGACACCAGGTGCCTCACAGCCTTTGATACACACCCGTGGATTCATGACATCTAAGTAAACAACACCATTTACCCCATTAATTAGATCTGTTTCTTCTTTTGTATAATGGCTCTGAGAGCCATCCATTACGTCATTAGCAATATTAAAATGACAATCTGTGCGACGAAACATATTTTCTTCTTGAGCAACCATCCCGTGAAGATATCCACCACCAGGAGAATAAGCATTAGCCATGTTCAATACGGCATATACGCAACCATTTGCTTTAGATAAAGCCTGAGTAACATCTCCCCAATCTCCCCTGATCACCCTAACTTGCGGCATACCATGGGCATGAGCAGCCCCCCATTTCAAATGATTTTCTGCCGCCTTTTTATGATATGCTTGGCGAGCACTTTCCGTTGCTAATTTATTAACCGTATCCCTTAAAACTGCCCTACGTTTTTTTAAATCTGGATGCTGATAGAGCGCTGATATATCTTTCTCGTCAATTAATGCTCTTGGCATGACCCTGCCTATTGAATTGGATTATATCTTTCATTATATAATAAATTCACGGAGTTGATTTTAATTTTTTCGGTTAGAATGAAAAGTAAGCGAAATTAACCGGCCTTTGACAACAGTTTATTCCATAACTCCGCTGACAATGCGAGCCTAGTCCATATACATTACCCCTAGTAAAATCTTGAAATTTTAGCTAGTAATAAACATCAGTCACTGGAACACACCCCAGCGACTGATAATCCTTCATATTAAAAATATGGTGATTTATTTTCCACCAATAGCAATGGCAATTTGCAAACTATCTTCATAAGGCAGACGAACATGCTCATGAATTAATCGTTTTATGATGTTGTGAAAAACCCGCTTAGGTACAAGTGGATGCATGAGACCACTAGCAAACCATCCCCCATCAATAAAAAACTCGAAAACTTCTTTTTCTGTCTTTAAGTTAATATTAATTTCAACCAGTTGTGACGCGTGAAGCGTTAGACCACTTGATACAAAAATCGATTTTAGATGATCTAAATTATCGGGTACATAAACTGTTTTCAGTGCCTGTTTAATATGACAACTCACAAGTCTACTAAAAGGATTTGGAGATTTTCTCATTTTTTGTAAAATGTCTTGCATCTTTGCAAACGATGCCAGGGTATTGGTAACGATCGAAATCAAACCTCGCTCTGACATGATTTTTTTACATTCACCTAGCGTAGTTGAAATAGGGACATAAGCACAGACAAAATGCGCAAGAATTAAATCAAAATCGTTCTTTTTAATAATAGATGACGCTTTTGCAATATCACCATGATAAACCTGACAATTCAGCAGGGCTCTTGCTTTTTGTAGCATGTTCTCTGAAACATCCAAGCCATAAAACATGGATGTTGGGTAGCGTTCTTTATAAGGAAGGAGACAGACACCATCACCAACACCCAGTGCTAAAAGAGACTCTAAACACTGAACTTCCCTTGTGATTAAAGAAAATGCTGTATTATTTGCTTCTGAGAGAACATCCGCACTGGCTTTTTGATTATACGTTTCTGCTATATTATCGTACAATTTTTCTATTTTCATGTTACTCACCGCCTAAATCAGATATGGTTAGACCATCATTTGAACCCCTTCAAGGAGCCCACCTTACAACCGACGGAAATTTTTTTGGAAAACTGCGCGCGTTAGATTACCACGATATTTTTCCCAATAACAAGCCGTACAATTTTATTGCAGCGGCAAAATAGAAATGCGTGTTGAGTCACATTAAAGGTAACCCGATCATCTGTCCGAGTACTTATATTACCTTTTCGAGTAGCAAAGGAGAGGATAATATTTTAGAGCACCCGGTCAACGTAGGGAAGTTTACGAATATAATTAGCGACAAAAAAGGCGAGAGGGATCGAAATACTACAGGCAAGTAACCAACCAGTAAGCCCTGTAATGTTAAAAACACTGGCATAGTAGGTGACCGGTATAATAAAGAATCCTTGAAAAATATAGACTGTGTAGGAAGAACTTGCTAGATGTTGCGTAATGCGATGACTGCGATTAGCGTAGGTATGAAAAACTGCCAGTACAGTCACTATTATACTTACACACGAAAAACATTCCCAAATGGCCAGCATCAATGCAAGACTGTTTTGTCCGCCTAATGCATCACTTAATAAGTCATTATTTAGCAGATAGATTAAAAAACCAATAATAAAAAGAATATTGACCAGCATCATGTACATCCATGGCCTTGCGTAGTTTAAATTAATATCGTGAAGCCAATTATTTCTTTCAGCGATAACTCCACCCAAAAATAACAATATATACATAGGGCAATAGCCCAGTTGAAATCCTAGCCAGTTTGTACCAAGAGGAAAATATAGGCGCACAAAATAGGTGATAAACCCCATCACTACACATAAAAAGAACAGCTTGGGGCACGGGGGTAACTTTAATTGATATGAGCACTTACTCATGGTTATCTGTCGATAAATAAGATAACTGAAATCAAATATCAATAAGGCCATTACAAACCATACAGGGCCTTGGGAAAAGGACAGGTGTGTTGGTGTTGATGACAAATAACCTGGCCAAAGCACAAAAGTGGGCGAAAGAATAAAATAGTAAATCAACCAAGGAATTCCTAAACGTATCAATTTACCCTTCATAAAAAATAAGCCACCTTTTTTATCAAGAGATAGAGAGCTAAAATACCCGGAAATAAAGAAGAACAACCCCATAAAAAAAGATTGATTAATAGCAATAAATATTGTTAATAAAGTAACAGTGAGGTGACTTGGATCGGGAATTTTATAAAACCAAGAACCCACTCCACCAAAAGCAATGGCTAAATGATGAGCCAGTACTAAAATCATTAAAGAAAGTTTAATATTATCAAGATAAACAATACGTTTCATTAAATACCTTTGTAAGCAATTGCAAACTACTTAAATGGCAAAGAAAATTTATTTTGCATACAGTACATTAATTAATCATAATTTGCAACAGGTGATCATTTAGCTGATCCTATTTTTTTTCTCCAGCATGGCATTTTGATTGACTCTGATGATCAATTTGTATTTTATACTGAAGTGATTTAGGCTTGTTTTAATTTTAACTTTCTCTTAAATAGGGCCAATGAAAGAATTAATTTTGGCGACCAGCAACCCTGGTAAAATTATTGAGTTACAAGCGATTTTATCGCCTATGCGTTGTATTGCACAAAACATCCTAGGCATTGATGATGCGGCTGAAACGGGTTTAAGTTTTATTGAAAATGCCATCATCAAGGCACGCCATGCAAGCCGCCTTGGCAATAAACCTGCTTTGGCTGATGACTCAGGCTTGGTAGTCACGGCATTACATGGTGAGCCAGGCATTTATTCAGCGCGATTCGCAGGGATTGCCGCGACCGATAGCGATAATATTAATCTTCTCTTGGAAAGACTCGCCGATGTTGATGATAAACAACGAGAGGCTTATTTCTATTGTGCGCTTGCCTTAGTTCAACATGCCGATGATCCCATGCCCTTGCTGGCGACTGGCAAACTTGCAGGAACTATCTGTCATGAGCGCCATGGCGAGCATGGTTTTGGCTACGATCCAGTATTTTACCTCGCTGACCATCATTGCACAGTAGCACAATTACCTCGCACCGTTAAAAATACCTTAAGTCATCGCGCATTGGCCTTAAAGCAACTACACGAGCAGTTAAGATAGTCATGCTATTAAGTTTAGATTCTCGTGTCTGGCCAAGAGCGGCGTTCAACATGTATTTCCTCATTCAACCCGACTATTGGTGGAAATAATCCAAACCGCCCATTGGGTGGTTGGGCCAATCGTACTGTAGATATAGCAGATAAAACCCGCACCAGATCCGCAAGCGTTTTCCGCCAATCAAGTAACTCATTTAATGCAGGCGATATTTCACGGATAGCCTGAAGACTGCTTAATTTAAATACTCTTAAACTCTCTGTTTTGGAGCGTACTGAAGATATAAAGTCATTTTTTATCGCCTCTAATGTCGTGTGTAGCCTCATGGCCAACCCAGCAGAACACTTATACTGAGAATCAGCACCTGCTATCATTTGTAATTCTTCAGCATTAGCCGCTACCTGTGACAAGTGTGTAAAAAAATCGATTTGTTCGAGAAATCGCACCGCTTGCATGGTTGAAATAATTTTATTTTTAGCATCCTGCGCACGACGATCAATGGTATGCGATTTTATGCGTATTGCTTCTTCAATCTTAGGAGACCGCCTACCTGGGTAACCAAGAGTAGACAGTGCTTCAGCTAGTTGTGGGTGGGTATCCACCATACGATCGAGTGCTACGAGTAACGTCCTACGCTGCTGTCGGACCATTTCATTAGAGCGAGCAGTTTCAAAAGATACTGGAAAATCCTCTATCTGCCGAATACACCCATCAACAATCCTATCAGCTCGCTCAATACAAATTCGTAACTGTTCTGCTACGACATCGATCTCTTGAGTTCTATTTGAAAGAGCCTCTAAAATACCCGGAAGATGTACACTGACGGCCAACCCCAACGTATTCTCTGCTGTAGCCAACCTATCGTCCGTTTGAATCATTTGCTGGAGCTGCAAAATAAGACGCCTGCTGCATACGTCAACAGCCCTACTTGAATAAATGGCGCTAAACCCTACCGGAAAAGCATTGATTCGTTGTATACAGGTCGCTATGTATGCGTGTGCTTCAGCGATTGCCCTTTCCCGCGAAAGCAATTGAATTTCATTGATTTTAGTATCAAAACAACGAACAAGAGCCTCTGGTGGCAAACAACCCATATCCCTTTTCGCGATGGATGTATATTGCACCAGTAACTGCTTGTCGGTTGCACTGAAGGAATTAAAAAGAGCTATAAAATCGTGTTTATGTTTATATAGCATGAAATAATAATCCAGATCCTGCACGCTCAATGTAACGCCCAGTCGTCTTATTTGGCGGAGAACTGCTAATAGCTCATCGGGTAAATTCAATACCCCGCACATTGTTTCATAGTGTTCTTGATTTGTTCTGAAGAAGGAAAACCTGCAACACCTGTGCTTAATCTCATTTAAACTATACTCCTCACCAGGCGCCTCAGTATTCCATGGATTGACCAAAATAAATTTAAACCCGCCTGGATTATCTCTATCGCATATGATCTTATCAAGTCTTAATCCATGCCGAGTATGTATCTGACCGTAAGCATCCCTTTTACCGTAATCTATACTGATATAAACAGGCTGCTCAGGAAACATTCTTTTTAGTTTGATAATTTTATCAACATCACCTGCCTCATGCAGGTCATGAGCATAAATGCCCAGTAATTTACCAACAAAAGTCGTTGAAGATGCATCAAATCTATCATCCAGAGAATGCGCACTCACGCTTGCTGATCGAGGTAATCCTTGATGCTCTCTAGGCGCACTATCATCCCATTCTGCTGTAAAATAATAAGGGCTAAGCCTTTCTAAGATCTTTACGGCAAGTGAATTAGTCTCCACACCGTCTCGCGAACGATCTATTTCGTTTAACCTCGCCCTATCTAGAAAAAAAACATCTTCATTGCGAGCCTGATCATAATAATACCCATATTTACCTCGGATTTTATTTACCTGCAAATGAGTACTCTGATCAGTACGTTTGAATCTTACCTCTACACCGTCGCCCACGTCGGTAAATAACGACTTGACTAACTCATATCCATCCTCTCCTGCGGTAAAAATACAATCCAATGCGGCTAAGAGATAACAATCGCCAACTACCCCTTGTTTCATATGGATACGTCCGTTATTTTCTGGGAACAATGGTGTTGTCATAGTTATTTAGAGGTCCTGTCGAGTATGTCCTATTTAGTTATATTAAGTCGCCCCGCAAAGAAGCTGCACATGAGCTTCCTCATCAACATCTATGGGTGTATGTCTTGAGGAAAAAAAACTATACGCAAATAATCCCACACCACCTGCTGCCGCTGTTGCACCAATTGCCACACTCGTGACCGCCGCAATACCCGCCATGATCCCAACGACACCTAATATGCCTGCGGTTAAAGCAGCAAGACCTGCAATAAATAATACCCCCCCTATTATTTTTGCATCCCGACTACCCATAATGTGCATAAAAAAATCGGCCGATATGGGTTGGGGGGGAGGCAGATCTAAATGCTTTTCTGAGCAACTGGAACCCTCAGCTACTACCAAGGGTTCACAATCAACATGACCGATACTTGTAACGGTTTCATCCTGCTCTGCAATGAGCTCATCATCTACCATTAATGGAGTTTCTTCCCTCGTCCTTGCCGGCAACTCACTCAAAAAGCTATCGATAATGGTAAAGGTCTCATTCCGGGCTGCAATCAAATGACCGTTTATTAACGGTAGTGATTTTGCGTGTTGAAAATTGTTATCACTATCATCATAAAAATCAATGATTGTATCGTCCTCAATGAGCCTTTCCTCTAAAAGACTGGAACGTAAAAACATAATTTGATCATTTTTCCCTTCCAACATCCTTAATCTTTGCTTAAAGTGTTCATGATAGGCAGGAATATAGGAAATTAAAAAAGGAGCTTTTGTGCCGTCAACGGTATAATAATTAATCGCCGTAATAGGATTAGTTTTCGAGTATATCGTTTTACTTAATATTAACTCTTTTCCCAAAAGTCCTGCGATGAAACCTGCTGCAAAATCTGGATTATTATGATACGTTGCAATTGCACTTAAATGCTCTACATCATGTTTAAGATAGGCTAAAACGCCCCCTTTCATGTTTGTATGAGCATTCTCAATCCCCTCACGATAAATGACCTGTGGCGAAAGATCTGATAAATAGCTCTCTAGACCATGCCAGCTAAATGTATGTTGTTTGGTTAGGGTTTGATCAAAATCAAAAATACTTACAATGCTAAACATAGTATGATCCAAGTTGAATAGCGACAGAGTACAGGACTTACATCGAGCAGGGGATGATGTAAAATCAAGGCCCACAACTCTCTGCTTTATAAATAGTATTTAGCTTACTGATGATCAATTATTATGGCAATTAAAACGGCAACACTATTTTTTATAGAAGGTATTCTAGCTATGCTAAAGATCAAATAGCAATGGGCGTTGATATTGAAAAACTATTTGCCAAAGCACACCAATTACAACGGTCAGGGCAATTGCCACAAGCCATTAGTTGCTACGAGCAATTATTAAATTGTTCACCTAACCATGTAAAAGCACTTCATTTTTTAGGCCTCGCTCATGCTCAAATGGATGATATGAAAAGCGCGATAACCTACTTATGTCGCGCTCTAAAACAACAACCAACCGATGCCAGACTCCACAATAACCTTGCCAATGCCTATAAGCACTCACACGCTTATGACCAAGCCATCTATCATTATCAACAAGCAATACAGTTGGACCCTCATTACGCTCAAGCGCATAATAACCTGGCAGCGGTATATGCCTTGCAAGGTGAGTTTAAGCCCGCATTGCATCATTATCGCTTAGCAATCAATACAGAGCCAGATTTTGCAGTGGCTCATTACAACCTAGGCTTGCTCTTACTCAAAAATAATCAACTAGAGGCAGCTCAAAAACAATTCAATAATGTACTCGCTATCGTCCCACATCATGTCGATGCACAATTTTATATCGGAGTACTACAATTAGAAGCCAATGCGCTGGAGAAAGCTGAGCGGGCGTTCCATAACGTCCTGCTCATCGATAGCGAACATGTTCAAGCGTTGACTAATCTAGGCGTTATTGCTTTAAAACATGAGAAAGGACAACTGGCAATAGATTACTTCACCAAAGCACTTGCCCTGGATAATCATAACGTAGATGCCCGCAACAATCTGGCTGCAACATTTATTCACAACGATCGTTTTGAAAATGCATTGATGCACTATGATGTGTTACTGCAGCACGATCCCCACAATATTGAATATTTATACAATACCGGCGTAGCGCAAATGGCATTAGGTCATTTACAAGAAGCTATAATGCACTTTAAAACCATTTTAACGTTACAAGATCAACATTTCGCTACGTTAAATAACTTAGCCGCTATTCATCTTCGCTTGGGGAAGCGAGTTGAAGCCATCGCATTCCTTAATCGAGCGATTGTGGCTAACCCCAAGGATGAGGCCAGCCAGTTTATGTTAAACGCCCTCACAGGGCGTGAAAAAAATCCGCACTCATGCTCCACGTATGTGATGAATTTATATAATCATTATGCACTTTATTATGAAAATCACCTGCAGGGCCCCTTAGGATACTCTTTGCCACATCGCATTGGGCGCATTTTACATCAATTAGATTGCAACAAAGTCAAAAACACCATTGATTTAGGTTGTGGCACGGGCCTATGTGGGGTAGTGCTACGTGAAGTAAGTGAACACTTAACGGGTGTTGATATGGCCGCAAAAATGCTCGCGGAAGCCAATCATAAAGGGATCTATGATGAACTCATCGAGGCTGAATTGATCGCTTTTTTACAAAACAATACACAACGTTATGAACTAGCCGTAGCGGCCGATGTGCTGCCCTATTTGGGGGAACTAGATACCTTGTTTGCGGCCATTCATCAACGCTTAGCCAAAGAGGGGTTGTTCATTTTCACCCATGAAATCAGTACAAGCGAGGCGTGGAAACTACAAGACAGTGCCCGCTTCAGCCATCATCCTGATTATATTAAAACCTTATGCAAGCAACATGACTTCCAAATCGTATACCAAGAAAAAGTAGTTGCCCGTCAGCAGCAAGAGAAACCTCTTTATGTGATGCTCTATGCCATACAGGCACGCCATAAGACAGTATAGCGTAATCTTCATCCTAGAAAAGCTGATCGCTTCCATTGTCTATGTTAATCCATCTTGAGTAATTGCTGCCCTGCCAATGAGTGGCATTTATTGATTGCATTTTTTTTGCATTGTGAAGGGCAATTCGTTGGTGAGTTGACGATACACGCGGCTCTAATACAGTCATGTGAGCTATCGCGAATGCATTGCGCCATGTTGAAAGACTTAGGATCACTGCCAAGCGTAGGTATGTCAGCAGCACTCACCCTGCCGAGCAACATGGCTAATAAAACCCAACTTGCTTTGATGAGCTGCATGACGTTCACCCATTTTCCTCATCTTTACTATTTCAATTATATACTACATTTGTGGTGACTGTGCGCAACCTGTAGATAGTTAGACGCACCGTCATAAATGAGGTAATTCAGTTATCGTTTGCAACCGCGAGAACCCTATCCTTGTAGGCAAAAAACCACGGCAACGACTAGAAAGGAATCGCTAAATCCTTATCGAGAGCATGCAACTGTGTTTTGAATAACGCTTGTATTGCGCTTAAGCTCGCACTATCTTGTGCTTCAAAGCGCGCGACTAAACATGGGGTGGTGTTCGATGCCCGCAATAAACCCCAGCCATGCGCAAACTCAACACGCAAACCATCAATAACAATCAACCGTGCTTCAGGAAATTGCGCCTGCTCACTAAAGCGCTGCATGAACGCAAATTTTTCGTCATCAAGAATAGGGATCTTGATTTCAGGGGTATTGATACTGTTGGGAATAACTGCGAATTGTTCGCCCACCGTTTGTGATGACGCGCTTAAAATCTCCAACAACCGGCAAGCACTATAAAGTGCATCGTCAAAACCATACCACCGATCTTTAAAAAAGAGATGGCCACTCATCTCACCAGCAAGAGCCGCCCTCTCCTCCCTCATAATTCGTTTAACAATCGAGTGGCCCGTCGGGCACATTTTAGCCACGCCACCCGCCTGCTCAATGACGTCCGCTAAGTGGCTAGAGCACTTGACGTCATAAACAATGGTGGCACCTTGATTGCGTTGCAACACGTCTTTTGCATAAAGCATCATCAAGCGATCAGGCCAAATAATATCACCCTGATTGGTTAATACGCCTAAACGATCTGCATCACCATCGAAAGCTAGACCAATATCAGCCTTGTGGGCTAGAACTGTAGCGCGTAGGTCAATTAGATTTGCTTCTATAGTCGGATCAGGATGATGATTTGGGAAACGTCCATCCACGTCACAATACAAGGGAATAACGTCACACCCCAATTGCGCGATAACCTGTGGAATTGTAGAGCCCGCAATGCCATTACCGCAATCAACGACGACTTTCAAAGGGCGGCGCAGTTGAATATCCCCAACAATTCGCTGAATATACTCCTCCATGATATCGATAGGCTGATATTGACCTTCACCAGACAATGATTGACCCATGGTCACTAAATCATAGAGTTTACCAATATCAGCATGCGCCAAGGTCGTGCCAGCCAACACGATTTTAATGCCATTGTAATCGGCAGGATTGTGACTGCCCGTCACCATCAAACCACTATCGACACCATGTGCATGCGTCGCATAATACATGACAGGGGTAGCCACAGCGCCTAGATCAAGCACCTTGATCCCACTATCTAACAATCCCTGTCGCAAAGCGTCTGCTAGATGATCACTACTTAATCGACCATCACGGGCCAAAAAAATAGCTGAACGCTGTAATGCCCGCAAACGACAACTAACCGCTTTGCCAATGCTATAGAAAGCATCAGCATCCAATTGGCTACCGATGATGCCGCGAATGTCGTACGCTCTGAATACGCCTCGCTCAATAAGCCTCTGTTGGTAGGTATGGCGAGCTGTCATTTATTCTCTCCCTGAACTACCAAAACCACCCTCTCCACGGCTGCTTTCAGTAAATGCATCAACGATAGAAAATGCCGCTTTCACCACCGGTAAAAAGACCAATTGTGCAATGCGATCCCCTGGATTGACAGTAAAATGCTCTTGATTACGATTCCAGCAAGATATTTTTAACTCACCTTGATAATCAGAATCAATCAATCCAACTAAATTACCTAAAACGATACCATGCTTATGACCAAGACCTGATCGCGGTAAAATGACTGCAGCCAATCCTGGATCTGCAATATAAATTGCGAGTCCAGTCGGCAATAATACCGTCTCTTGTGCGGCAATTTGCAAAGGCTCATCAATACAAACACGCAGATCAATGCCGGCAGCACCTGGGGTTGCATACGTAGGTAAAGGAATCGTAGTGCCTATGCGAGGATCAAGAATTTTTAATTGAATTGCTTTTTCCATTTTATCTCTCTATGTGTTACAGGGACACTGCAAGTAGGGGAAGAGCAGCTCCGGTTCATTGCCCGATATTCTGCAGACTTGCAGCAATGATTGCAATAATTTGTCCAGCCAACCTGGTTTTATGAGTCATCGCTAGTTCAGTTTGGCTATTTTTAGTCAATACGGTAACGCGGTTATAATCTTTATCAAAACCAAGCCCATCACCCACTTGGTTCGCCACCATCATATCGACTTTCTTTGCGATGAATTTGTCTTGGGCATGCATTAGCACATCATTTGTTTCAGCAGCAAAGCCTACCACAAACGATGCTTTCCCACTGGTTGCGACGGTTGCCAGAATATCAGGGTTGGTCGTGAGCTTTAGTGTAAGCGTGGAGTTATCCTGTTTTTTGAGTTTTTGCTCAGCGGGTGCTTGCATGCAGTAATCCGCAACCGCTGCCGTGGCGATAAAAATCATCCCGGGTTGCACATGATCCATCACCGCATCAAACATCTCTTTTGCCGAATCCACGCGGTGCATATCTACATTTTCCGGTGAGCTCAATGACGTAGGTCCGCTGACTAAGATCACCTGCGCACCAGCCATTACTGCCGCCTCAGCCATTGCATAACCCATCTTACCCGAACTATGGTTGCTAATATAACGTACGGGGTCAATGGCTTCACGGGTAGGGCCTGCTGTTATCAACACCGTATGTCCTTTGAGGAGTTGATGCACATCATACAAGCGCAATGCATTGATAATATGTTGGACGTCACTCATCCGTCCAAGCCCTAGCTCACCACACGCCTGAGAACCCTCATCGGGCCCTACAATCACCACTCCTCGCTCGGAAAGCAACGTACAGTTTGCACGAGTCGCTGGGTGTGCCCACATGCTTCGATTCATTGCCGGACAAACTATGACTGGCGTTTCGGTTACTAAATACAGGGTAGAGAGCAAATCATCAGCCAATCCTTGCGCCAATTTTGCTATACAATTTGCAGATATGGGCGCTATTAATAAATAATCGGCCCAACGAGCTAACTCAATATGCCCCATGGCACGTTCTGCCTCCGGGTCAAATAAATCACAACGCACATCATTGCCACTTAACGCCTGCATCGTCATTGGCGTGATAAATTGTTGTGCCGCATGGGTCATCACCACGCGTACATCAGCACCCAAACGCGTTAACTCCCGCACGAGATAAGCTGATTTATATGCGGCAATGCCCCCACAAACTCCTAGCACTATCTTTTTATTTACAAAATCACGCATGGTCATTATTTTTTGAGAAAACGAATCATGATCAAAACACAAACATCGAAAGAAAGGAATAATAGACGCATTTTGTGAGCACTATCAAACAGAACTACCGTATCTTTTATGACGAGCAAGAAACACTCTCGGGAGAGACTCGAAGTGCTGCAAATTCCTTGTGAAAATCAACAAACATTTTTTGAGTTGCTGTTTGAAATGAAAACCAATGCGTCTTTCTATGCGTTGAAATCAGCGAACGGTGAGCTTCTTCCCACTGCTCAACTCCATTCATTACATCAATGATCGACGTTTTGCTATCTCGCGTCAGATGATTATAGAGATCTTTAAGTTGATTAAATTTTTGGATAGTAATTGGATTGTTTTGTTCACTTAAAACAATCTCATCTAAGCGACGATAAAGTTGATTAATGATTTTAAATTTTCGGGGTAACATCGCGTCAAACGCCGTAGGGGGTAAGGGTAAAACATAAAAATAAGGCGTGGTTTTCTCTACTTTTCCTTTTGAAAATACCGCATGTAGTGGTGGACTTTGAAAAAATGCAGAAGACACAGCATTTCCCAAATCGCTACATTTAATCGCATCCTTGGTCAACTGAACAGCACTATGTCGACATGTATTGCCCCAAAGTCCAATGTAGGCATGCTGATCCAAATCAACGGCACTTGGGGGCAGTGCTGAGGCATCAAAATCCTCAATAGATCCCCACTGCAAAACAGCTGGATTTTCAGTAGTAGGAGCATAGGCCATCAACGAAAAGCTCACTATTTTGGCATTTGTTTGTGATAGCGAGAGCACTTGTAAATAATGAAGAAACTGAAGATAGTGCTGATAAGTCAGGGCATACGCTTTGTACGCCACTTCATATTCTTTATCTTTGTCAAACAAAAAACGTTCATTTTTGATGAAGGCATCGGTACTATCAAAAAAGAATCCGCAAGCTGAAGAATCATAACCCGCCACTTTGCCAACCGCTGCGAGCACTTCCGTTTTATCACCCATCTTTACGCCCAGCGTCACGTAGGAGTGCGCACCATATTGACACAATGCAATAAAAAACTCACTGTTTGGGGAAACATGTATGGGATCAAACTGCTTTGTTGGTTCTGCCATGAAGATACTCGCTACTGATAGTGAAATGTAAATAATCACTTTACGTTTTAATTGATCATTATAATATGAAGTTAACATTAAGACAGTATTAAGGAAGCTTTGATAAAAAATATGGGGAATTTCAATAAAACCATTCTGTTAGAACGACGATTGCAGTACTATTTTATACGCCCTCAAAAGGACTGTCGTTTTATTTAACAAGGAAACGTGATGCTAAACCCAAGAGATGTCAAAACCGCAGAAGATGCACAACGGATAGTTGAGGAACGTAACCTGTCTCACGTGAAGGTTGGCGTTTTTGATCTTGATGGTGTCATGCTCGGCAAATACATGAGCCGAAAAAAATTTTTTTCAGCGCTGGAACAAGGCTTTGCCTTTTGCGATGTCATTCTCGGCTGGGACTCCAAAGATAAACTGTATGACAATGCCAAGTACACCGGCTGGCACACCGGATATCCCGACGCACAGGTAAGAATTGTGCCAGAAAGCTGTCGCGAATTGGTCTTTGAAGACAATCAATTGCTCTTTATCGCTGAATTTGATGGCCCTGCGGGGAAATTATGTCCTCGTGGCTTATTGCGTCGGATCATACAAAAAGCCGCAACGATGGGATTTGACGCATTGGCCGCGCTAGAATATGAATTTTTCATGTTTGATGAAACACCTGACAGTGTGCGTGCCAAGGGATTTCGTAATTTAAAAACCATCACTCCCGATTTTTTTGGCTATTCGATTATCCGTAACTCTGTCCATGCTGAGCTATACCATCAAATACTCCATATGGGAGAAGTGATGGATTTCCCCATTGAGGGTCTACATACTGAAACAGGACCCGGCGTCATTGAAGCGGCTATTGCGGTCGACCATGCCACAGCAGCCGGCGATAAAGCCGCTCTCTTTAAAACATGCATGAAAATCCTTGCTCAACGCAATCATATGATGGCTACTTTTATGGCCAAATGGTCACCTAACTACCCAGGTCAGAGTGGCCACATTCATATCTCGTTACAACATAAAGATGGTTCTGGTTCAGCCTTTTACGATCCCACCAACACGCACAACATGAGCCAAATACAGCAGCATTTTCTTGCCGGACAACAACAATTAATGCCAGAACTATTGGCCATGTTTTCCCCCACGGTCAACAGCTACACTCGTCTTATTCCAGGTTTCTGGGCACCGACTGACGCGACGTGGGGCGTTGAAAATCGCACGACAGCTCTACGCCTCATCCCCGGAAATGACAAATCACAACGCATTGAATATCGCCTAGGTTCTGCCGATGCTAATCCTTATTTGGCATTAGCTGCGGCCATCGGTTCAGGTTTGTATGGTATTCAGCACGAGATGGAACCGGAACCTGAAATTAAAGGAAACGCCTACGAACAACACCATGACGACAAACTCGCTTTACCACGCAGCTTATGGGATGCAGCCCAACGGTTGAAACGCTCTGAAGCAGCACTTTCCCTGTTTGGCCAAGAATTTGTCGAACACTTTGTGGCGACACGCGAGTGGGAAGAGCGCGAATTTCGGCGTCACATCACTGATTGGGAGTTGGATCGCTACTTTGAGATTATTTAATATGACTGAGATGTTTAAAACCTACTCCCCTATCGATGATTCTGTCTATGCGGAGCGCTATTTTGCGAGTGAAGTCGAGATACAACGGGCTCTGAAAAAGGCCGAGGGGGCGATTAGACCTTGGCGCTTAACCCCATTATCGACACGAGAACAATATTGTACTCGTGCCATTGAGGCACTGCTCTCCAACAAAGCAAAAATCGCTGAGGAAATTTGCTGGCAAATGGGGCGACCCATTCGATATGCCGCCAGTGAGCTTACAGGCCTTGAGGAACGCGCTCGCTATATGATAGCTCACGCAAAAGAGGCTCTTCTCCCCATCCACTTGCCAGAAAAATCAGGGTTCGTACGCTATATCACGCGTGAACCATTAGGCATTGTTTTTGTGATTGCACCGTGGAACTACCCCTACCTTACCGCCATAAACACCATTATTCCTGCTATCATGGCAGGCAATGTAGTGTTACTGAAACACTCTGCCCAAACCCCTTTGGTTGCTGAGCGTTTTGCTGAAGCATTCAACCAAGCAGAACTACCAGCGGGCGTTTTTCAATACTTGCACTTAACACATGCTGATACGGAAAAAATGATTCGTACGGCCCCCATTCATCATGTTGCATTTACGGGCTCTGTTGCCGGTGGCGCCATGGTTGAGCGGGCAGCGGCGGGGCGTTTTCTCAGTATAGGACTTGAGCTCGGAGGTAAAGATCCCGCTTATGTGCGTGCCGATGCGCCCCTCGATTATGCCGTAGAAACAGTCATTGACGGCGCTTTTTTTAATTCGGGCCAGTCATGCTGCGGGATTGAGCGTATTTACGTACACCATTCGCTTTTCAATCCATTCGTGAGCAAAGCCGTGACCTTAGTTAACCAATATAAACTTGGACGCTCTGATGATGAAACAACAACACTTGGCCCACTGGTGCGCCGTGAGGCGGCAGATGTTGTGCGTGCACAAATTCAAGACGCACTAGACCAGGGCGCCGTAGCCCATATCGATAGAGAACATTTTTCCAAGGACGTGCTGGGCCCCGCCTACATAGCACCGCAAATCTTAACCAACGTGAATCACCGCATGCGCATCATGACAGAAGAAACCTTTGGTCCCGTAATCGGCATCATGAGCGTCCGAGATGATCAGGAAGCTATTTCGCTGATGAACGACAGTGATTATGGCCTAACCGCTGCTATTTTCACAAAAGACCTGACCACAGGCATCGAGATCGGTGAACAATTGCAGACAGGCACTTTTTTTATCAACCGCTGTGATTATCTTGATCCTGCCCTTGCCTGGACAGGCATTAAAAAATCAGGGCGAGGTTGTACCCTTTCAACGATAGGCTATGAATCACTGACTCGACCCAAATCGTTTCACATTAAAAAAATTGAATAAAAGGAAAACGAGTACCATGAGTACACCCCCATTAATCGCGAATTGGAACTACCCCACTGCAGTACGAGTGGGCGCGGGACGCGTTAGCGAGCTAGCTGCAGCCTGCAGTGCATTAGGTATGCACGCGCCACTCTTAGTCACGGATCCCGGGTTAGCGGTGTTGCCCATGGTTAACAACGTATTGCAGGAATGCCAAACTGCAGGCCTTCGTATTGATTTATTTAAACACATCAAGGCAAACCCTACGGGTGAAAATATTATCGATGGCATTTCTGCATATCGAGCCGGCATACATGATGGTGTTATTGCATTTGGAGGAGGCTCAGCACTGGATGCTGGTAAAGCTATCGCTCTGATGATTGGACAAGATAGGCCACTATGGGATTTTGAAGATGTGGGCGACTATTGGAAACGCGTCAATGTTACTGGTATGGCGCCGGTAGTTGCAATCCCGACTACAGCAGGCACAGGTTCGGAGGTAGGACGCTCCTCTGTCATTACCAACGTAGATCTGCAAATCAAAAAAATTATATTTCACCCCAAAATGTTACCTCAAACCGTCATTCTTGACCCCGAACTGACTCTTGGTTTGCCAGCGCCGATTACTGCCGCGACCGGCATGGATGCGCTGTCGCATAATTTGGAAGCCTATTGCACCACCTATTTTCATCCCATGGCAGAAGGCATTGCCATCGAGGGGATTAGGCTAGTCAAAGACTATTTACCCCGCGCAGTAAAAAATGGTCACGATCTTGAGGCACGCACACAAATGTTGGTTGCATCCAGCATGGGAGCTACGGCTTTTCAGCGCGGATTGGGTGCAATGCACGCTCTTGCCCATCCGTTGGGTGCTATCTACGATGCCCATCATGGCCGTTTAAATGCCATATTAATGCCCTATGTATTACAGGCCAACCGTGCCGTCATCGAAAGCAAAATGTCACGCCTTGCGGCTTTTCTGCACATTGATAACGGTTTTGATGGGTTTCTCGAATGGGTAGTGCAAACTCGTAACGATATTGGCATTGAAAATAGCTTAGCCGATATCGGTATTGATGAGCAACACGTAGAGCGTATCGCAAAAATGGCAACTGAGGACGCGGCGGCTAGTGGTAATCCGATCAGATTTAGCGCCGCGCAATACCAGGGTATTCTCATTGCGGCAATACATGGAAAATTAAGGTAACCCCTCCATAGCCATGAACATAGACATTAAATGGAGAGAATGATGAACATTGGTATATTACAATGTGATCGTGTAAGTGAGCGATTTGCGCCAGAGCATGGCCAATATCCAGACATGTTCGCCACCTTGCTAAAACAGGTTGATCCCACCTTGACCTTTACCATTTATGATGCAGAGCACGATGTGTTACCACCCCACGTCGATGCATGCGATGCTTACCTGATTACCGGTAGCCGTCATGGTGTCAACGATGGTTCACCCTGGATAGCCAAGCTCGAGGAGCTGGTGCGAACACTCCATGCCAAACGAAAAAAAATGATAGGAATTTGCTTCGGTCATCAGTTAATTGCCAAAGCGCTGGGTGGGCGTGTGAGCAAATCAGAGAGTGGATGGGGCGTGGGTATGTCTCAGAATAAAGTGACTCAACAAAAGTCGTGGATGACTCCCACACGTGAAAAATTTAATTTACTCATTAGTCATCAAGATCAGGTGGTGGCATTACCGCAAGATGCAGAAATATTGGCTTCGAATCCGACTTGTCCAGCTTACATGATGCAAATTGGCAATAGTTTCACCGTACAAGGTCACCCTGAATTCAGCAAAGCCTATTCAGCGGCACTCATCGAAGGCCGTGAGGACAGATTAGACGCTGAATGCTACGCACAAGGGCTACGGTCGCTCCAATTGCATACCGACGACACCCTTGTCGCTCAATGGATCATCAACTTTCTACATTTTGGTGCATAACGTATTGGGTCGTTCAACCGGTATATTCGTGGCATGACAACCCAATAGCGTTTGTAGTCAAAAATCAGCAAGCACTGCCGTAGCTACATGTGAAGATCTTAAATAGTCCTCGAGGGACTGATCTATCGTTTCCAGGATAAAATTCACATGTTCCCGATTGATCGTCAAAGGAGGGGCGATTCGAAGAACGTTACCCATCATTCCTCCTTTTCCAAGGAGTAGCCCTTTGTTCTTGCATAACTCTATCACCTCGAGCGCTTCATCGGATGCAGGAATTTTGGTTTTTCGATCCTTGACTAATTCAACACCTAACAGCAAACCACGACCTCGGACATCACCGATGAGTTGATGTTTATTTTGTAACTGGCTCAGGCCATCCTTGAGAAGAGCCCCCATAAGACGAGCATTTTCAACAAGCTTTTCTTCTTTGATAATCTCTAGTGTGATCCTGGCTTGAATCATTTGCAGGGGATCACCTCCAAACGTATTGAAATAATATTTTCCAGCCATTTTTTCGGCAACTTCTGTTTTCATGAGTACAGCCCCTACACCCGCACCATTACCCAAGCCCTTAGCCATGGTTACCATATCGGCATTCATTCCGAGTGACTTTGTAACCAGAAGATCTCCACCACACCGACCGGCCCCGGTTTGAACCTCATCGCTAATGTATTTACCACCATAGTTATGGGTGATTTTTATAACCTCGCTGAAATACTCATCAGGAGGTGAAATGAAGCCTCCGACGCCCATCACCGGCTCAACAATAAAAGCCGCTATCTTGCCATGCGTCGATGTTTGAATAGTGGTTTCAACATTTTTTGCACACTCCAGATTACAGCTGTCTATTTTTTTACCAAATGGGCAGCGATAACAGTTCGGCTCAAGTGCCGAAGTCACATTTGCAACTGGCTGTGCCTTAAATCGCCAACTCGAGTGCCCACATGACGCCAGGGTTCCAGAGGTGCCACCATGATAGGAGTGACGCAAATTCACGACCATGGTTTCTCCGGTCGCATGACGGGCCGCCATCATCGCAAGCTCATTGGCTTCCGACCCCGAATTCGTAAAAGCCACTCTATCCATTCCGTTGGGCGCTTCTGTGAGTAAGCATTCCGCCGTATCGACTGGTGCCTGATTCAAATAAAGTAGACTCGTGTGTTGAATGTCATCACCCTCGATGGCTTGCACTATAGCTTTTTTAATTTTAGGGTGGTTATGGCCTGCGGATATACAAACGATACCCCCTATAGCATCTAAGTAACGCTTCCCGTTGGCATCCCAAACATAAGTATCCCGAGCCTTAGTCAGCTGAATAGGTTCTTTATGGTAGACTGCGGCCGTCGGTAAAAAGTGTTTTTTCCTGAAGTTGAGCAGCTCTTCATTTGAACGACGAGGTGGTTGATCACTTTTATCTTTCATGATGTTTAATTCCTTTTGTGCCTTTGAATAATACGTCAAACATAGAAAATGAGATGCTCGAATATAACATAGCAAAATGAATGAAATCGAGCGTCATACTGATGGGTTTAGGAATTTTGAATTTTGCGCTAGATCCCCGGACCTAACTAGCAAGGCAATCCATCACAGACTGTTGTTTTTCTTATACGTGGTTAAGCGGCGATCTACGGACCGTACGATTGGGCCTTATCACAGAATATATGATTTATGGACGTGGTCGAAATGAAAAACTCTCTGCCGTTGCTGCTAAAACAGGTCTTTTATCTACAATAAAGTCTACTACAGCTTCAAAAAAACGAATGTTTGAACAAGGTGGAACCATTGTCCCGTCATCTAATTGTTCTGGTAGGCTAAAATGCCTGTCGAATTCTTCAGCTTCAGCATCACTAGCAATTCCGGACATTTTGAGGTAATTAATCATCATGCGGGCAAACCAACCTTCTACATAGCCGTAACGGCAAAACGCTTGGCGGGAAGGTAAATTTATTGTATGTTCATCGTCCATGCTATTAGGTAGAGTGGTTGTCCAATTAGCGAGAAGGCCACTGCCTTCAACAAAATCAAACCAGCGTTTAAAATTTTCATCTGATAAAAATTGTTGAGTTTTACATAATTGTTTGGTCAGTGGAAATAGCGCTCGTTGGACAAAATGCTCTTCAAAAGCCTTTTTTGCATCTTTTCGATGATTTTCTATGTAGCTATAAGCGGAGTAGTCTTGTAGCGCCTCAGGTAACATTTTTTCTTGTTCGGGGCTCGTTATGACTTGGCTAACCCCCCCCATATCACGAGATAAGAAACTTATAATTTTATTATCCTGTAAAACTACAGAGAGATTTTGTCCATGTGCTTGGATCGACGTTTGATGATATAACAGCATTTCAACAAAGAGTTTAGCTAAAGGAGCAAGAAGGGCATTTTGTAAAAACTCTGTCAGACTCAAACCACTCTCTGCGACTAATTTTTCAAATAGATCGCGATTTTTAACACCATATAGCGCTAACAACGGCATGACCGCAATCTTTTTTGCTTCCTCTGTAGGACGCAAGCATGCGGGTAAAGGACGGTATAGCATGCCACCGACGTCTTCATATCCTTTGGGCACGTAAGATAAGACATCCTCAACAAAACTTATCGGCAAACTTTCTTTACCAGCAGCTGCTCGTTCTTGCATTTTTTGGCGGAGAATGAGCGTGTTGGCCACGCTTAGCTTGCATTCTCGCATACTCAATAAACGCCGAACACCTTCTATTTCTTGGTCTAAACTGACTTTTACCATTGCGAGCTCAAATTTTCCTTGAGTTTTAGGTATTGCAACCAACAAGCTACGAAATGAACTTAAAGAAAGAGCAAAGCAATTTGCTTTTTGTAAAGAAGGATCATCCAATAATCCTTGATAAATGGATTGAGAATGAGGATGAATTAAAAATAGAATTTTTTTTCTATCAGCGCTACTCAGTGGGCATTCTTGAAAAGCGTCTAAAGTTGTAAACATATGGCAAGCTTCGATGGGCAACCAAACGCCTGTTATCGGAAACGCCAGAAATTTATCAGGACTGTATGCATCAGAGGGCTTTTGTGTTTTAACCCTATATCCTCCGACATCTTTTGCTATACCTGTTTCAGGATCTATCTCCCAAACGACACGATCTTCTGGGATATCACCAGTAAAACAACATTTTTCATGATAAATAAATTTAAACAAAGCTTCATTTGTCAGCAAATCGCGAAAAGGCATAAATGCTGGATCTTGCTCGATACAGGTTTTTGCTTCTTCCAAACTAAGACGTGGTGTAGGGCTAGGCATAGTTATCCTCCCGAGTCCAGGTCTCGCTTTCCTTGCGGAACCTGGGCTACCTATTATGTTTAGCTACTAGAAGTACTAGTAGGGGCTTGTGTTAAACTACTGTTAGCCACTCTTCTTACGTCCTCCACAGTTTGTGCAGGTCGTCTTGCAGTTGCTGCTGGTGGATCCGCAGGCCTTGAACCAAAGAACGATCCCCACGCGGTAGCACCCTGTGAAACGGTAGTTGCCCTTCCTGCGGTTACTGTAGCATCTCTCATTCTATCGCGAGGATCACCAAAACCCATGCTTGCGGACATATCAGCATAAACAGCTGCTCCTGAAGCAACAACAGCTACAACAGGCTCTTCAACAGTTGCTGGAATTGCCAAGCTTCTTCTCGCCAGCGTAATTAACTCCTGTGAATTCCTTCTAAAATGATTAGGCGCTAACAACGTATTGATAATGAGCGTTTCAATAAGCCTTTCTGGTAAATGGTATGTGAATTTAGATAAATTCCATTTACTATCAGGATCTTCAGGATTCACGCGAAACTCTCGATCGAGTTGTGCTTTATCTTCCTGAGTCAAATCGCCTTCTCGGCTTGACGTAAACCCTAGCATTTGAAAAAGCTGATACAGATTTGTTATATCCTCTTCTGTGGGTTCATCTACCGTATAGGCTTTAAAGTTATTAACCATCGCTCGATAATATTCTTCATACAAGGCTGCAGGTGTATAGACTCGTGCAAACGCAGTCAGGTATTCTCTTATCA
>SXGU01197022.1_pt1 | contig 23487 bp, 15 predicted proteins | sample 3174531 | NCBI WGS metagenome assembly SXGU01 (sample SAMN11356863, study PRJNA531348) | freshwater metagenome | isolation source: freshwater sample F1-140 | place: China: Fuxian Lake, Yuxi | collected 2017-12-25
GAACACTCCAGCGAAATGTTGGTATCCCCTTGAAACTCTCCTTTACCGTCGCAGACATCGCAAATCGACCGCATGTCAGATTCTTGTATTTGCGAACACTGAATGCTCGGGGATTTACTTTTATCTTGAATCCTCGGATTGCTTGAGAAGGTTTAGGGCAGTGATCATCTGTCACTGTTACCGTGAAGGAATAAGACACATCAGAGGCCATGCCAATAGACGGTGTCCATTGAAAAGTGGCAAAACACAGGCGTTTTTGACCCCAATCTGATTTTGGTCCAATGGTAAACGTGGCACCGGGAATACCTTTATTCCATTTCAATGCAGTGGTGTCTGGAACGGTTTGAAAGGGTGAAAATGTCTCGTCATCAGACTCAATTTTAAATTTAATGGTTTCTCCTTCACATACTTTCCAATTGTAAGGCCCTGTTATGGTGGGTGCTTTATTGTAACCGCAGTCGTCCTTGACTATAAGTTGCATATCACGCCGGGTTTTACCAATAACGACCCATTTTTTATTGGCACTATCTTGTCGCCACTCCGTTATTTCTATAACAGCAATTCCAACCTCATCACATTTGGTAGGTGTGAATATCAAATCACCAGAACTCGTATCAAAATACATACCCCTTGGTGGGGATGTTTTGAAATTGGGTGTACATTTTATAGAAGTTGGGGGAACACAATAGGGAGTCATAAAATAGCGGGCATCAAAAGGAGAGCTATACGATACCGAATTGTTGGGCAAAGAATTTATACCATTGACCAACTTGTAAGAGAAAGAATCGTAATCTATGGTATCAATAGCACCATTGTTAAAATAATATGCCTGATTGCAACACAAAAACCCGATTGGAGCATTCGACAATTGAGGGGATGAATTACATTTATTTAATGAATTTTTTATATTGCAGATATTAATCATGCAAGTGGTCCAAAAATCATTCCCTGCAGGACCTGTAGTTATGGCACCATTCCTACAACACTGTCCGATAGCAAATGTAACTTCACAACAAGAACTCTTGTTGACATATCCACTTAAGGGCGATTTGGTAAAATCAACCGTTACTTCGAACGTATGTTCCTCAATACCTTCACCTGTGCCCCAAGTATTCTGCGGAGAACAAGGACTACTTGCTGTTGAGCAGCGGGGTGTAACGTCCTTAATCCCCGTCCTGGAAATTGAGATATTACTTGAACCACAACCATTTCCGCCATTGGTTCCTGCATAGACAAGAAAGCTGGGGTTGTTAAAAGAAATACCTCTACAATCTCGGTATATCTTAGCAGTTATTTTATACTTACCACTCCCAAGACAACGGTATGACATATCACCACCCATCATGTGAGAAGCAATAGATTTTGTTGAAAAAAAGAAGGTGATTACAATTAATAAAATACGTAAGGATTTATTCATGAAATGTGTTTTAGGCAAATTTAATAGATTGACACCCCAATAGCATAAATTGTTGCTCTCAAATTTAACAATTTTAATCAAAATACCAAAAACCTGAAAAGCAAAAATTTTTATTTAATTTCATTTCTTTGATTTCCATTGACTTTCAAATAAGTTTGCATCCATGAATTCAAAATATAATGCTCCCCAATCAATCCTTTTCAAAAAGAATAGGAAAAAGCTTTGTGAAGCATTATTACCAGGCTCCCTCGCGATTTTTCACAGCAACGACGAACTTCCCAGAAACGGGGATGCATATTTTAGTTTTAAGCAACAATCTGATCTCTACTATTTGACAGGCATCGACCAAGAAGATACCATTTTAGTTCTTTTTCCAGACTGCCCAAATTCAATGCAGAAAGAAATGATTTTTGTAAAAGAAACCAATGCCCAAATTGCCATCTGGGACGGAGCGAAATTAAATTCAAATGAAGTTCTAGAATTGTCGGGAATACAAAATATTTTCTGGTATCACGAATTCTGGAAAACCGTCCATTCGGCCTTTTTACTTGCTGAAAATATTTATATAAATTTAAATGAGAACGACCGATTTTCTGATAAAGTTTCCTACTCAAATTTGCGTTTTTGTAAAGAAATTAAGGAGAAATATCCTGCCCACAACTTAATGCGCTCTGCCCCGATTTTGGCAAACTTGAGAATGCGCAAAGAACCCGAAGAAATTACACAATTAAAAGAGGCCATTCGCATCACAAAAAATGGGTTTGACCGAATATTGAAGTTTGTAAAACCTGGGGTTTGGGAATTTGAGATTGAAGCTGAATTGATTCATGAATTTGTGCGAAATCGCAGTCGAGGATTTGCTTTTGACCCTATCATCGCAAGTGGAGATAGCGCCTGTATTCTTCATTATACGCAAAACAATAAACAATGTAAGGACGGAGACTTATTGCTTTTAGATTTCGGCGCAGAATACGGAAATTACAATGGCGATCTTACCCGCTGCATTCCAGTAAACGGGCGTTTTACCAAACGACAAAAAAATGTTTACAACGCTGTGCTTTTCGTCCAAAGAGAAGCCAAAAAAATGTTAAAGCCCGGTGTGAATTTACCAAATTATCATGAGGAAGTGTGTAAAATCATGTCTGAAGAATTGATAAAATTGGGCTTGATAACCAAGGCTGAATTGAAAATCCAACCGAAAGCCTTCATGAAATATTATATGCATGGAACCAGTCACCACTTGGGTTTGGACGTCCACGACGTCATGCATCGATGGGAAAATTTAGACTTGAATACAGTAGTCACGGTCGAACCAGGGATCTATATTCCTGAGGAAGGATTGGGAATTCGCATCGAAAATGATGTAATCGTAACACAAAATGGTGTTATCGATTTGATGGATGGTTACCCGATTGAAGTTGGAGAAATCGAAGACCGCATGCATTCGAAATGAGCGAGTTACCCGCAAACACATTGGGCATAATGCATATCTGCTAACACCGATTTCACATACAATATCCAAAAATTCATTTCCACCCGTGAGATCCTTTTAAGGGAACAAATTTACAGGGCTGCAACACTTCAGTTTGTGTTTGGGTTTCCGAAACCCTTGTAATTCGCATCATTGTTTGCACATGTTCGGCATCTCCTACAGGAATTACCAACTTTCCACCAATTTTTAATTGTTTAATATAGGTTTCTGGCACTGCCGGAGCTCCCGCTGTTACAACAATACAATCATAAGGTGCATGCAATGGCAAACCCAAACTGCCATCCCCGTGAAACAATTTAATTTCTACGCCCATTGCTTTAAAAATTTTATTGGCTTTTTGAAGCAATGGTAAAATATATTCAACGCTATACACTTGAGCGCCCATCGCCAATAAAATTGCTGCTTGATAGCCACTTCCTGTACCAATTTCAAGCACCTTGTCGTGGGGTTTTAATCCCAGCAACTCTGTTTGGTAGGCAACGGTATAGGGTTGTGAAATAGTTTGCCCATGATCAATGGGAAATGCCGCATCACGGTATGTGAATTGATCAAAATCTGTCGGAAAAAACCATTGCCTTGGCACATTGCCAATAGCCTGCAAAACCTTTTCATTGGCAATTCCTTTTTTTGTCAATTCGGCAACCAAGCGCTTTCGCTGACCCTGGTGGATTAATGTGTCTAGTAAATCTGTCTTTTTAAGCATGTGTTCAAAACCCAATTTTGGCGCTCGGCTCAGGAGTTGAATCTTTGTACCGAACTACAAATGTAGGAATATGGTAAAATCTGTACTCATAGGATCTAAAAGAAAAGTAGAAATTTTCGAACTCCTTTTGCTCAATTCTGAAGAATTCGAAATAGTGGGATATATCGATCCAGATGATTCAGCAAATTATAGCTTGTCTGGAGAGATGATGTTTGTATTGGAAATAGCCAATATGGGCGATGTGTTTTTCATAGACCGTCACGTAAACAACCTTTCGTTTGAAGTGCTTGGACATTTGATGAAATTGGGTAAACACATATTTGTAGATGGATTTAGACATTGGTCGGCCGGAGAAATTCAACAACTTATAAAAATACAATGCGAATCGAATGTTGTATTGCAAATCGGAAACGTTTTACACAACAAACCCTTATTTACATCCGCACTCCAACTGGTAAAAAGTCCGCGATTTATAAAATTAGAAAAACATTGTGATGCGCCAATGCCGGGAGAATTTGACCATTGGTTATACAATAATTTATACCAAGAGATCGATTTAATTCAGCGAACCATGCGATGTAATGTTCGCTCTATTTCGGCAAGGCCAATGTTTTTATTCGGCAGTCAAACCGATTTGCTAAACATTCACCTCGAATTTGACAATGATGCAATCGCCCATATTTCGGTCGGGCGAGCAATGGAACCAGGGACATATTCCTTGAAAATATTTCAACAAGATCGTTTGTTCTTACTAAATTTTGCCAACAATGGACTCACAGAATATCGATCAGAAGAACAATCCGAGCAACTGTCCCTTTCGGCCGATTTTGACCACCCCGAATTGCCGCCAGAACTCATTCGTATAGACAGACAAATCATGCCATTCGATACATGGAAAATGGAATTGCGAAATTTTTACGAAAGTATCTTCCATAAATTATCTCCCCTTACAACACTTGAGCATGCAATGGATGTTTCTACTATTTGCGAGATGGCGCGCGAGAAAATTCAACGAAAGTACCAGGATTTATAAGCCCCTCTCCCACAATAATTACACGATTTACCGATTGCACGAATGTCTATAATTAGGGCTAAAAAAATATGCCTTACCTTTGTGGTGTGAGGCCGATTTTCTACGCTAGTTCATACTTAATTGTACTTTTTTTAATATGTCTTTGCCCAGCCTGTAAAGACCGAGTATCGGGTCAATACGCTGTACTCAAAATTGACTCTGTTTCGGTTATCACCTTGACAGGACAAGGAAATGCTACCCATCAGATTTTGGGTGTTCAAGTATATATAAACAATCAAATGATTGGCAATTTTGAATTGCCGGTTAAAATACCAGTGTTGGTTACAGGTGAGAAAGTCAAATTAGACATTCTGCCCATGGTATTTATCAATGGTAGCAAAAATGCCATCGGACACCTAAACACCCTGAAAAGTTTCAGTGATTCTGTTGTATTTACATCTTCCAAAACATACTTATTGAAACCTTTATTTGGATACCACAACAATGCCGAATTTCCATGGTTAGAAGATTTTGAAGATGGACGCTCCAAAAAACTGGTTCCTATTTCACCATCTCCTTTCCCTGGTGACAGTCTTTTTATCGAAAAACGTCCATTCGATTTAAACGGGAAATTTGCGGGTTTGAGCACCATTTATTGTGTGCGTTTTGAAAATATAGACACGGCAAAATACATCGATATTGGCTCATTTGATGCATTTCAAAATTTGCCCACCGACGGCAGAAATATATTTTTTGAGTTTGACATTAAAACTGATCTTCCAGTTCAACTTGCATTAAGCCGAAAAAACACAATTTCTACAGAACTAATTCCGTATTTATTGGTCAACCCCACCCGCGGTCAATGGAAACGATTTTATGTAAATCTTGTATACGAAATAGCAGGTCAACCCAGTGGCACATCCTTTCGAATATTTTTTGATATTAACAAACCTGCATCAGTTATCCCCAACAGGGAAATATTGTTTGATAATTTGCGTTTGAGTTACCGAAAATAATGTTCATAGACTCAAAAATCATGCACCGCAGAAGCCAAATTATATTTCATATAATCGCAGATTGGATGGCTGCTTCACTCAGCTGGCTCGGATTGTTTCTGTTCAGAAAAGATTATATTGAAGCGGCAAAGCACGGGTATGTAATTCCAGTAAATGATGACAAAAACCTATTTTTGGGATTGTTATTTATTCCCCTATTTTGGGTTGTACTTCATGCTATTAATGGATATTACAAGCATATTTTTAGGCGTTCGCGACTCAAAGAATTGGAACATACGTTTAACAGTACCGTCATCGGGGTTGTCTTTCTATTTTTCACCTTGATTATAGATGATAGCATAACAGACTACCGAGACTATTATCTTTCAATTGGGATACTTTTTGGCTTTCAATTTTTGTTTACATTGCTATTTCGCATCGTTATTTCTACCCGAACCATTCACAATATCAAAAACAGGGTTTGGGGTTACAATACCCTCATTGTTGGTTGTGGAAAAAGAGCCGAAAAACTTTGTTTAGAGTTGAATACAGCAAAAAAGTCAGAAGGGTTTTTTATCAAGGGATTTCTTTCCATTACACAGAAATGTGAATTGACAAATACCACAGGAACCATTTTAGGGTCATGGAAAGACCTTCCAATATTGATTGATACTTTGCAGATTGAAGACCTGATTATATGCCCTGAAATGGCTGATAGTGAATTTATTACACCTATTATTGATTGTGTTCAAAACGAAAACATTCATTTAAAAATAATGCCCGACCAGTACAGCTTGGTATTGGGAATGGTAAAAATGAATAATATTTTGGGTGCGATGTTGGTTGAAGTAGATTTTGAAGTCATGCCTACATGGCAAAAACTTATCAAACGCGCAATTGACATTGTTTTCTCTATTTCGGCAATCGCTGTCTTATCTCCTATTTTCATCGGGATTGCCATTTTGATCAAATTCGATAGCAAAGGGCCAGTATTATTTAAACAATTGCGCTTGGGATTTAAAGGCAAATCATTTACAATTTTAAAATTTAGAAGCATGCAAATCGGGTCGGAGTCAGACACCCCTTTGCTCAGCCATGACGCAGATGACCGAAGAACTCGCCTGGGAATTGTATTGCGACGAACACGGTTGGACGAGTTACCCCAATTTTTCAATGTCTTAATGGGGCAAATGAGTTTGGTTGGACCACGACCAGAAAGAGAATTTTTTAAGGATCAAATCGTATCCAGAATCCCTATCTATCAACGATTACAACGAATCAAACCAGGGATTAGCGGTTGGGGACAAGTTAAATATGGATATGCCTCTACGGTTGAGGAAATGGTTGATCGAAGCAAATATGATATTCTTTACCTGGAAAATATGTCTTTGGGTTTAGACTTTAAGATCATGGTCTACACACTCTTGATTATGATACAAGGTCGAGGAAAATAATTTTTATTCCGCACAACACATTCAACTTTTGTGTTGGTCAAGTTTTATTGGTTTATTGGCATGGCTTCAGGTAGGTGGTCAGAAACATTGCAATGCGAAATGCTCTGTCGAGTTTGCCTTCAGCAGAGATAAGAAAGGGTGTTTTGGCAGGGAATTGCCCCTTGGCTAAAGATTTTTTGGCTATGGGGTTTTTTAAGACGATTAGAAGCAAATGGGATTAATTCAAGGAATACTATTGGTAGTTATCCAAAACAGCAGTAAAAAATGATGTTCCAATCGAGGTGTGTAAAAAAATAGCAATAAAAGAATGTAAACCACCCATATAAACCCTGATTTTTTAACATTAAGCCCCTTTTTCAAATGAAAAATCAATACTGACATACAAGTTTGCTAAATTGTGGATAATACACGCTAAAAATCTACTGTTTTAAGGGGTTTTATAACTATTTTTACGACTCATAAATATAGTATCCAAACGATGACAAATCAAAGTAACAGAACCAATTACGACGCCGACAATATTCAGGTTTTAGAGGGTTTAGAGGCGGTCAGAAAGAGACCTGCAATGTATATTGGCGACATTGGTTCCAGAGGCTTACACCATTTGGTTTATGAAGTAGTAGACAACAGCATCGATGAAGCATTGGCTGGCTATTGTAAAAATATCGATGTGACAATTCTTGCTGGCAACGCCATTCGGGTTGTCGATGATGGGCGAGGCATTCCCACAGGATTGCATTCCAAAGAAAATCGAAGTGCATTGGAAGTGGTCATGACTGTTTTACACGCTGGCGGTAAATTTGACAAAGACACTTATAAGGTTTCGGGAGGTTTGCACGGAGTAGGTGTGAGTTGCGTAAATGCCTTGTCATCAGACCTGAAAGCGACTGTATACCGAGAAGGGAAAATTTTTATGCAGGAATACCAAATTGGGAAACCTGTTTATTCAGTAAAAGAAGTTGGTTCAAGTGATAAGCGGGGAACAGAAATTGAATTTCAGCCGGATGCAAGCATTTTTCAGGTATTGGAATTCAATTTCGAAACACTCCAAAATAGACTTCGTGAATTGTCGTATTTAAACAAAGGAATTCGTTTGTCGCTGTTAGACGAGAGAGAGCCAATGGAAGACGAAACATACAGAAAAGTAGAGTACTACAGTGAGGGTGGATTGAAGGAATTTGTGACCTTTATAGATGGAACACGCGAAAAATTAATCCCCCACCCCGTTTATGCCGAAAGTGATAAACATGGCATTCCTGTTGAAATCGCTTTTCAATACAACACCGGATATGCCGAAAACTTGCATTCCTATGTAAACAATATCAATACTATAGAGGGTGGTACTCACGTTGCTGGATTCAGAAGAGCGTTAACCAGAACCCTAAAATCCTATGCCGAGCGCATGAAATATTTGGAAAAAGTGAAAATCGAAATTAGTGGAGACGATTTTCGTGAAGGTCTAACTGGCGTAATTTCAATCAAAGTAGCTGAACCGCAATTTGAAGGACAAACCAAAACAAAGTTGGGTAACAATGAGGTAATGGGTGCTGTAGACATGACTGTCGGAGAGATGCTTGACAATTATCTCGAAGAGAATCCAAAAGAGGCAAGGGCAATCGTCGACAAAGTTATTTTGGCTGCACAAGCAAGGGCTGCGGCCAGAAAAGCCCGGGAAATGGTTCAAAGAAAAGGTGCAATGAGTGGTATGGGATTGCCTGGTAAACTGAGTGATTGTTCCAAAACAGACCCCGCTATTTGTGAAATATTTTTGGTGGAGGGAGATTCTGCGGGTGGAACCGCCAAACAGGGTAGAGATAGAGAATTTCAAGCCATCCTGCCATTACGCGGAAAAATCTTAAACGTCGAAAAAGCTTTAGAGCACAAAATTTACGACAACGAAGAGGTGCGCAATATGTTCACGGCAATGGGTGTTCATGTTGGAACCAATGAAGAGGGTGAAAAGGAGTTGATTCTCACCAATTTGCGGTATCACAAAATAGTGATCATGACTGATGCCGATGTCGATGGAAGCCATATTCGTACACTAATCCTTACTCTTTTCTTCCGCCATATGAAAAAACTCATTGAAAATGGGCATTTGTATATCGCTACGCCTCCATTGTATATGGTAAAAAAAGGCAAGGATTTTCGTTATTGCTGGAATGATGCCGGAAGGGATATTGCCGTAAAAGAATTGGCAAAAGATGGCAAGGAGGACAATGTAGGGATTCAACGATACAAGGGATTGGGTGAAATGAATGCCGAGCAATTGTGGGAAACCACTATGGATCCTGCAAGAAGGACACTCAAACGTGTAGCATTGGATAGCGCAGCAGAAGCGGACCGAATTTTTAGTATGTTGATGGGCGATGAGGTTCCACCGCGAAGAGAATTCATCGAATCCAATGCAAAATATGCAAAAATTGATGTGTAAGTTTTGATTTTTTTGCGCTCTTGTAATTCCTAGGGGCTATTTCTTTGCGCTTTTTTATTGGAAACGAATCGCATGGGTCGGTGTCATTCTTTTAACCCACTGAACAGGAACAATAGCCGCCAAAAGGCTGGCCAATAAAACACTGCCATTTACAATCAGTATTGACACTATATTAATGTCTACCATTACATATTTTACAAAATACACTTCCTGGTTGAGGCTAAGACAATGTGTTTTTTCCTGAATCAGGCAAAGGGAAATGGCAATCACGTCGCCAATCAGTAACCCTGCAAAAACAATACATGCATTCTGCCACAGAAAAACTCGCTGTATTTGTGAAATATTGGCTCCCATTGATTGGGAAATTCCAATAAATGCCGTCTTTTCAACAATTAAAATTAGCAAAATAGTAGACATTGCGATAATTGCCACCAATGCCATTAAGACTAAAATAATCCAAACATTGGTATTGAGAATTGCAAGCCAATCATAAATCATACGGTTAAACTGTCTAGAATCACTTACCCTCAAAACACCCGCAGTCAACTGTTTTGAAATCTCTGAGAGATTCAATGGGTTATCGTTTGCTTGCCAACATTCGATTTGTGAAAACGCCCCTTTAATTTCCGAATATTTTTGAACCAACGAAATATCGGTAAACACAAGTTGGTTGTCTATCTCTTCAATGCCGGTTTCATAGATTCCAACAATATTGACCCTCACTGCCCTCGGCCTCTGTTGACCAATACTGTCGCGCACAAAGAACACCATTGTAAACAATTCGCCCGTATCCAATTTTAACCTATTGGCCAGGGTTTGGGAAATAAAAACCCAAGGTTGTATAGATTTTAAACGATAGAGTTTAAGTTGATACTTTACAAAATCACCCATAGAATACGCAACATCCTCCCTCAACATACCCTTGGCAATCGCCCCATCGATATCGTCTTCTGTTTTCACAATACATGCTTTTGAGATTGAAATTGCCATTCTTTTAAATTGGGGCAAGTCTGAACGAGTGGGCAAATACTCTGGGGCAATCGGCAATGGCTCTGCTCCTTCTACATTTGATGCATGGTCTATGATAAAATTTCCGTGTACCTTTACAATCTTTTCTCGGATGCCGTTTTGAAAACCTTTTACAGTGGCAATGGTTACAATCATGGTTGCAACACTCAAGGAAACTGCAGCAATGGCCAATAATGTCATGTTCTTGGAAAAAGAATGTTTTTCAAACCGAATAAAACGAAATGCTATAAATTTGACCCAAGACATGTTACGATTCAAAGGTAATCACCCAAACCCAAAATTTGTATTCCTATTTGGATGGTTTTTATCCTTGGCTTCTATTTGGCTTCCACCTTTGGTTGCTCAATCCTCACCTAAAATTCAGTCCATTCACCCCAAAAATTCCACGGGGTATTCTAATTCAATCAACCAAAACAATCTTATTCGTGTTGGTGCTGAACGCACTGGGCAATACCTGCCCTTAATTCGTGGAAAAAAAATTGCCGTGGTTTCAAACCAAACCTCTACCATCGGCAAAACCCATTTGGTTGACAGCCTTCAGAAATTGGGTATCGATATTCGATTGGTATTTGCTCCAGAACACGGATTTCGGGGCGATGCAGAAAATGGTGCCGAAGTTTTAAATGGCATTGATGCCAAAACCGGCTTACGGATTGTCTCACTGTACGGCAACAATGTAAAACCCTTGGCTTCTGATTTAAAGGAAATTGATTGCGTTATTTTTGATATTCAAGATGTGGGCACACGTTTTTACACTTATCTCACAACCCTTCATTATGTAATGGAATCCTGTGCTGAAAATCAAAAACAACTCATTGTATTGGATCGACCAAACCCCAACGGGTATTTTATTGATGGCCCAATTTTAAATACCAAATTTAAAAGCATGGTAGGTATACATCCGATTCCCATTGTTCATGGCATGACTTTGGGCGAACTGGCTTCGATGATTAATGGCGAAACATGGCTCCCCAATATGATACACTGTCCGCTAACCGTCATTCAGTGCGAGAATTATGACCACAACAAAGCCTATGTTTTACCCATTCCTCCCTCCCCAAACCTTCCAAATCAAAATGCAATTTATCTTTACCCTACCCTGTGCTTGTTGGAAGGTACCCAAATGAGTATGGGTCGGGGGACAGATTATCCATTCGAGTGTTATGGTTCCCCTTGGTTGCGGAAAGGGTCGTTTTTATTTGTACCCAAAAATATCAAAGGAAAAGCGCTCAACCCGCCTTTTTTAAACGACACCTGTCATGGTGTATTGCTCAGTGATTTCGCCAATGAATTCATTGTTTCATATCAACATCTGTATATCGAATGGTTAATTATGCTCTTCAATGAATGTCCAGATAAAAACAAATTCTTCAATCCGTTTTTTTCAAAACTCTCAGGAAATGAGGAATTGAAAACACAAATCATGGCAGGAAATACGGCCGAGGAGATTCGAAAATCATGGCAGGCTGGAATTGAAAAATTTTTAACCAAACGAAAACCTTATTTGCTCTACCCTTTTGATCCAAGCCTCGGATTGAAAAAATAAGTAGAACAATAACCAGACAGCTTGAAGCGTAAATTTAAGCATTTATAATACCCATTGGGGTGCAAAATTCGGTCGTCTTCTGCATTCCTTCACAGTGATCATGGCAGACAAACGGCGACTTTTGCAGGGGCCCTATTTTATTTCGAAAGTATTCATAAAAGCAGTCGTAAAATTTCCACTGATGAAATCTTTATTACGCATCAATTGAATATGTAAAGGAACCGTTGTTTGAACCCCTTCGATAATAAACTCACCCAAAGCACGATCCATTTTTACAATGGCTTCCTCTCGGGTTTGGGCAAATACGATGAGCTTGGCAATCATCGAATCGTAATATGGGGGTATTGTATATCCTGCATAAATATGGGTATCTACCCGAACACCATGACCACCAGGTCGGTTCAATTGATTGATTTTACCCGGGCAAGGACGAAAATTGTTATAAATGTCTTCGGCATTGATACGGCATTCTATGGCGTGTTTGGTAGGGTAATAATCAATTCCAGAAATAGGAACCCCAGCCGCTATCAAAATTTGTTCTTTTACCAAATCAAAGTTAATGACTTCCTCGGTCACTGGATGTTCTACCTGAATACGGGTATTCATTTCCATAAAATAAAAATTACGGTGTTTGTCTACCAAAAATTCAACTGTGCCGACACCTTCATAATTGATAATTTGCGCTGCTGCTTTGGCGGCCTCTCCCATTTTATCTCGCAGCTCAGGAGTCATAAATGGTGAAGGGCTTTCTTCCAATAATTTTTGATGACGTCTTTGGATGCTGCAATCTCGCTCACTCAGATGGCATACTTTTCCAAATTGATCACCGGCAACCTGGATTTCGATGTGGCGTGGATCTTCAATATACTTCTCCATATACAAACCATCGTTGCCAAAGGCATTCGCAGCCTCTAGCTTAGCACTGTTCCAGGCCCCTTCTATTTCTTCGTCCTTCCATACAATACGCATTCCCCGTCCACCACCCCCTGCTGTCGCTTTCATAATGGCAGGATATCCAATTTCGTTGGCTATTTTAATGGCTTGCTCTATACTATCCAACAATCCTTCAGACCCGGGGATGGTCGGAACTCCTGCCTTTTTCATCGTGTCCTTGGCATTTGCCTTGTCACCCATCTGTTCTATATGTTCGGGAGTGGCACCAATAAATTTAATACCATGATCCCTGCACAAACCCGAAAATTTACTATTTTCGGACAAAAAGCCATATCCGGGATGTATGGCATCAGCATTGGTAATTTCTGCAGCCGAAAGCAAACTATGCATGTTTAAATAACTGTCTTTACTGGGCGGAGGACCAATGCAAATGGCCTCATCCGCAAAACGAACATGAAGGCTTTCGCGGTCGGCAGTTGAATAGACAGCAACGGTTTTAACACCCATTTCTTTGCACGTACGAATTATACGAAGCGCTATTTCGCCCCGGTTAGCGATTAATATTTTCTTAAACATTTTTTATTAAAAAGATTACGTAGGTTCTACCAAAAATAAAGGTTGGTCGTATTCAACAGGACTGGAATTCTCAACCAATACCTTAACAATCTTTCCATTCACTTCGCTCTCGATCTCATTGAAAAGCTTCATCGCTTCAATCACACAAATCGGCTTCCCAGTATTAATAACGTCACCTACATTCACAAAAGCGGGAGCGTCAGGATTTGGGGTACGGTAAAAAGTTCCAACCATGGGAGATTTTATCGTCAATAGTTTTCTCGATTCTATTTCCGCAGTTGCAGGAGAATCCTCAACAGGCAATGTCACTTGGATGGGCTGAGACACAGGAATCACAGGATTGGGCAAAGGATTTATTGCTGGGGCGAAATTTGAATTGACTTGCTGCGCAGCGTTCTTGACAATGTGTATTTTAAAATCTTTTCGATTTATTTCAACTTCATTAACGCCATTGGCTGCCATTAATTTTATCAGTGCTTGAATTTCTTTGATTTCCATTTTAGGGATATTATTTAATTATTCAAATAACGCTAAAAAATGCCAAAATTGGTTCAAAACATCCAAAAAACTTTGATTTTTGAGCGATTTTGACCATAAAATGGCAAAATTTGGAAATTCAAAAAAATATAAAATACTACCCAATATCTCCTCGATTGAACAAATTATTTCCCATAAAGTCGCATCGCATACCACAATTTTTATAAAACCCCATCCACTATCAAAAAACCTACCGGATGATTCTACAAGGGAATATTGCCATGTTTCTTTTTGGGGTTATTTTTTACCTTGTTTTGCAGCATTTCGAAAGATTGAATCAAACGTATGCGTGTTTCCTCGGGAAGTATCACCTCGTCTATAAAACCTCGCGCTGCCGCACGGTAAGGGTTTGCAAAAAGATCGCCGTATTCCTTTTCTTTTTCTTTCCAAGCGAGTTCCCTGTTTTCTGCGCCGTCTAAATCACGCTTGAAAATAATTTCCGCAGCGCCCTTGGCGCCCATTACAGCGATTTCGGCACTTGGCCAAGCAAAATTCATATCGGCTCCAATATGTTTAGAATTCATAACATCGTAGGCACCACCATATGCTTTTCTTGTAATAACTGTGATTCTTGGAACGGTTGCTTCACTAAACGCATAGAGTAATTTGGCTCCATTCGTAATAATGGCGTTCCATTCTTGATCGGTACCGGGCAAAAATCCCGGAACATCTTCAATGACCAATAAAGGAATATTAAACGCATCACAAAAACGAACAAATCGAGCGGCTTTCTGGCTGCTGTGAACATCCAATACCCCAGCCAAAAAAGCGGGTTGATTGGCAACCAATCCAATACTTCTTCCAGCCAAACGGGCAAATCCTACAATCATGTTTTGGGCATAGGCCGGATGTACCTCAAAGAAACTGTCTACATCTACAATCTCATGAATCAGCTCTTTCATGTCATAGGGTTGATTGGGATTTTCGGGAATACTATTGGCCAGTGATTCTCTCAACTCGTTGCCTTGGATATAGGTCAAATTCAAGGCTTTTTCTTCACAATTTTGGGGAAGGTAGGAAAGCAATTTTTTCAGAGCCTGAATACACTGTATTTCATTGTTGGCCGTGAAATGCGCAACGCCACTTTTAGAAGCATGCACAGAGGCGCCTCCCAATTCTTCACTTGTTACATCTTCGTTGGTTACAGTTTTAACAACACCCGGACCTGTTACAAACATATAACTGGTATTTTCTACCATAAAAATAAAGTCTGTCAGGGCTGGAGAATATACTGCACCCCCAGCGCATGGTCCCATAATTGCAGAAAGTTGGGGAATAACACCACTGTTTTGAACATTGCGATAAAAAATATCTGCATACCCACCCAGCGAAACAACCCCTTCCTGAATTCTAGCCCCGCCTGAATCATTTATACCGATTAAAGGTGCGCCATTTTCAAGCGCCAATTCCATTATTTTACAAATTTTTTCAGCATGAGTCTCACTCAAAGAGCCCCCAAAAACAGTAAAATCTTGAGAAAAAACATACACCAATCTTCCGTTGATTTTTCCGTATCCTGTTAGCACCCCATCACCCAGTATCTGTTGATTTTGCATGTCGAAGTCGCTACTTCGATGGATTACAAATGCCCCAACCTCACAAAATGTACCCTCGTCAATCAGTAAAGCAATCCTTTCGCGGGCGGTGAGTTTGCCTTTCTTATGTTGGGAGTCGATGCGTAATTGACCCCCACCCAACAAAACTGCTTCTCGCTTTTTAATGAGTGTTTTTCTGCGTGAATCCATAATGGCAAATTTACATTTTGGCCAGTGAATACAATAAAAAAAATAAGAATTATTCCGCTTTAGGAGAATCTCTCAAGGCATCTAAATCGAAAAGCAAAGAGAAACGCATTTGATTTTGCAATGGATGACGGTTGGCAAAAGGGACTAAATAGGCTGCATCTATGGTAAAAGTTTGGTATTTCAAACCCACGCCGAGAGTTCCATATTGCCGACCACCCTTGGTTTCGGCTTCATAAAATATACCTGCCCGAAGTGCAAAACGATCGTTGTACAAATACTCTGTTCCAACACTCAAAATCCATTCCTTCATTTCTTCGGAAAATCCTCCAGGTGCGTCATAAAACGATTGAATCATGCCTTGGATAACCGAAGTATTGGGATCAATTCCCAGAAATTGCCTTACACCTTGGCTATTAATAGAATCTCCTCCCTTTGCATTGGCGAGGTAATATGGACGCGTAGGAACCAATAATTTGTTAAAATCTGCGTAAATATTCACCGTATTATAATCGTCAATTTTATGACTGTAACCTGCACCCAATTTTAAATTCGTGGGGATGAAATCACGATTTTCTCTGGAAGAATATGACATTTTAGAACCTATATTCTGAATATTAAATCCAAACTGCACTTTATCGTAAGAACCATTTTTGTTTTTTACCTCAGTTTTGTACAATAAATTCACATTTCCTGCCCCACCGATTGCTGCTCTATAATCAATGCCATTATAGGCTCGGTTACCCGTCAGGTTCGAATAGATAAAACTAAGATTCACTCCCATGGATAAATCTTTGGAGAATTTTGTGCCATATCCAAAATCAAAAACAAACTCATTGGGATTAAAATTTCCTGTGGGATTTCCTTCAAAATCGGTGAATTGAATATTTCCCAAAGAAAAATACCTAAACGAACCCGAAACAACAGAGCCCTCTCCCACTTTTGTGTATCCTGAAAGGTAAGAAAACCCAACATCGTCTACCAACTGGCGCAGCCAAGGAGCATAAGACAAAGAAAATCCACTCTTGTTTTTGGCATTGACCAAGTTGGCCATATTCCAATAACTGCTATTGGCGTCGGGATCAAACAACGAAACCCCCACATCACCCATGGCTGCAGACCGGCTATCTGGAGTTATGCTTACAAAAGGCACCATTGTTGTAACGGTGTTTAATTGTCCTGCGAGTTGTTTTGACGTAACAACATTTTGGGCTTGGAGTGAACCAAAAACGAGGAGCAAAAACACACTATTGATTGCAATTTTCTTCATACTTCTAGTGGGCAAAAATATCATTTCTGTTCTGTTCATCCTAATTTATCAAAAACTTGTTGCACAAGCAGGGGTTTTGAGGGTTTTATCATTGTACTTTAATAAATTTACCTCCCACCGCTTTTTCCATACCATCTTCAGTTTTAATTACTACTTCGTAAAAATAAAGACCCGGGATTACCAGATTTCCATTTAATCCCCGCCCGTCCCATCGCACTACTTCGATTTTTGCCTTACTCATTTCAAGAACTTCCTGTCCCTGAACAATTTTTCTACCAATTTGGTCTATAATTTTCCATTCGACACGAAGGGTTTCGCCAGGCAGAGATTGTCTTACCCAAACTGTGAGTTGGTCTTTAAAGGGTACAGGAAACGCACCATGATCAGTAATTTCCATGGTTCTAGGCGGAATAACCAAACAAGAAACAACACCCTTACCCGCATTGTTGTATATATCCCATGCCTTACAAGTAAATGTATGTTTCCCTGGTTTCAAAGAACTAAGGGGAAAACGGATGGTTCCTCTTTGATAGGAATTTAAATCGTACGAAAAATATTCGTTGACAACGAATGTCTCTTCGACTTCGGTCCCTTCGTCTATCACCAACAATATATTTCTGCCAATACCAGCACCGGTTGCATTGATACCGTCTCGATCATAAATTCGGGCTACGAAATCAACGTCTCTGGCAACACTCCCCCCGCTGAGAAACGTAGTATCTTGCATATAGGCCTGAATCAAGGGGCCCTTCGTATCCGGATTAACCAATGTTTCAGAACCCCCAATATAAAATTGCCATGAGCCTGCAGCATCTGTTTCGTCATTGTGTGCGTAAAATTTGGCGATACCCAAGCCATAATTGTATGCGATGTCTTTGGGAATAGAAAATAACAACTCGAATTCTCCTTTGATTACAGAAACCTGGCCATTAAACAATACCCCACTTTGCTCCTCGAAAGGAACTGGATTATTGGCATTGTCATTGTTTAGAGTATATTTAATCAAGGGTTTATCGTATACTTTCACCCACATATTTCCATTAAAAGATGTAAACTTTCCAACCAATCGCTCATCAATATGTCCTTTTAATCGCACTACAGAGAATGCTTTTATAGTATCTCGAAATTGTGCCAAAGATTTCCCTTGGACAGAATCAATATAAATTAGGTGTTTGGGAAAAGCCAGAGGCATGCTCGCATCGCCCAGCAAGGCAAATTTATTGTCCTCAGAATTGATTGATGGGCGATTTTTCATACGCTGAAATAACTCTCCCAAGGTTGGTATAGGCTCATTCGGTTGTGGAAACCCATATTTTGTCCAAAAATCACTGTTGATCTGAGAATTTCCACTCACATACACCAAACGGGTCGTACTCATTAGAGCAATTGCTCCACCATTTGGATTTAACAAAGCCAATTCACCGCCACTTTGCACTGCTGGATCATCAAAAGAACTGAACTCACAGGTCGCAGTAAAAAATACTGGCATGCGGTATTTGTTATCCCAGTTATTGATCATGGGAATGTCTAAAATTGATTCTTGGGCCCAACCTTTTACTCCTCCGTGTCCTTGATAGTTGAAAAATAAGGTCCCCTCTTTGAGGGTGCGATTGATCGCAGAATTCATATCTGGATATTTCTCATTATTTCCCGTTGTAATTTGTTTGAACGCATCTGTGTAGAGCCGATTCACATGAAATGCTGGATATTTTTGACTGATAAATTGAGCGTAATCTTCACTTTCCTTAACGAATTCTGTTTCCCATGATTCATCAACATCGTCGCAAGAAAATGTGATGCGGCTTCTCCAAGGCCCCAATGACAATGGATTGGCATAGCGTTTGATTTTTTCGACAACAGCCATTGCCTCCTGTTTTGTTCGTGCGGGAATGCGTCCAATGGAAATAGCCATTTTGGCACTGCCCAATTCGGGATCTCCTGAATTGCTGTCGAGATAGGCCAAAAAATCATCCAAACAAAACGCCGATGCCGATGAAATTCCACCAGACTGGTAAACCGGTATGAAATTGGTATTTCCTGAAACCCGATCTTGCATGTCAAAGGAAGCCGCACCCAAAAGCGTTACAAACCGAAAACGGTTGCTTAAACTGCCTACTTTATCGGAGTAACTTTTTTGCCAACGAAAGAAATCTCGGAGTGCAACTAAATCTTGTTGGCCGCCTGAGAATTCATTGTAAATTTCTTGGGGTGTCACCACCAGGGTTTTGTATCCTGGATTTTTACTGCGAAATGCCTGTAATTCTTTGGCTGCTTCAATGAAATTGGGATGACTTAGGATAATGAAATCGTAGGGCCCTTGGCTTGCTGGTTGTTGGTTATTCAACATTCCCAACAAAGAGGGCTTCAGAAAATTGTTTGCGCCTATATTAAAACAAAGCAAGTCGGATTTTGGTACTTTGGATCCAATGAGCACGCTGCGCGACCCATTGCCATTAGAAAGAATCTCAACCTGTTCTGGCCGCATGGGATTGGAGACATTCCACAGCACACAGTTGGATGAACTGGGTATGAAATCATATTCTACATTTCGTGTGTCTTTAGCCATGGCTGTGTTGCGAATAAAACATGTTGGGCCAGGGACAATAGAATTTTTGTTTTTTCCCTCAATTTCAAAATAGTCTAAATACACGCTAGACTTTGTATTGGGGCGATATAATATAAATTTGATTGTCACTGAACCTTGATTGGCTGGGACAATCACAGTATTTTCTACAAAATAATATTTTTCATATCCGCTGGTGGTCGCTCTTAAATTTTGGCGCAATGAAACTCCATTGCAAATTATTACCAGGCTTCCCGAATCATCGATGAGAGAAGATGCAATCAAAAACTTAACCCGAACCGAATCGATAGATGGAGACAATTGGGCACTAAAAGTGCGCTGAAGGGTCTCGTTACCCAACTTCTCTCCCAGCCAAACCCTACCCATACCAATAGGATTTATCAAGTCGCTGTCGTGAAAAACTCTTTCCTCGTTCCCCGAATACATCTTTGAAATTGCACCCGTAACTGGGGCACTGAAAGAAATCCTTTTTCCAATAATGGTATCAGCAGAATTGTATCCAATTATAAATTTGGTACTGGAGGCGTAAAAATTTACAAAATGTCGGTATGATTGACCGTCAAATTCCCAATCTTTGACTCCCTGTCCATAAAAAACTACATAATCGCCATCGTTCCACTTTCCATCTTCCTCACCAAAAATTTTGATGGGTATCTCAGGGCATTGATTTCGTATTTCTGGGGCATTGGTTTGGCTCAACGCTTTGCCTTGAATCCCAAATAATTTAAATTTTCTGGGGTCGGCTAAAGACAAATCAAAGCCCATAGACTGTAAATCATTCTTGGTAAGCGCGTACATACCCGGCTGTTTCAATTCGAGTTTGGCCCATTTTCCACTGGCGAGAAAACTCTGCGCGGTGAGCACCTTCCCCAAAGACAAGAAAAGGACGAAAAAAGATACTAAAATTTGCTGCACCATTTCTTAACGTAAAAATACGAATTTAGTTCTATAATATGGGCTATTAAAATTTAAAATTGGGGTTAAAACCCAAATGTAAGGGGAAAAAAAACCACATCCCAGCCAATAATATTGCAATAAATTCGTTTTTATGTGTAGTTTTGCTAAAAGTACGATATGAAACCATCCTTACGACTAATTGTTTTGGGCATCATTGGTAGTTTTGTTATAAATGCAAATGCCCAGGACCCTCAACTTACCCAATTTTATGCTGCTCCAGTTTATACAAACCCTGCACTTGCTGGATCCGCTGTTTGTTCTTATGGAGCTGCAGGTCGTATTTCATTAAATTACCGCAATCAATGGCCCAATCTTCCTGGCACATTTCGATCTGTATCTGCGTCTTGGGACCAGCATATTCCCAGTGTAGGTGGAGGAGTTGGTGCAATGGTTTTTCACGATATTGCAGGCTCTGGATTGTTAACCTCAACAACTATAAGTGGTGTTTACAGCTATTTACTTCCCTTAAATCGTGGTAAATTGTACATGAGATTTGGACTACAGGGTTCTGTAACCAACAAATCAATAGACTTTACTAAACTCAAATTTGCGGATCAAATTAATCCCACCGCTGGTTTTACACTGCCAACAGGTGAACAAACCCCCTCGCAAAATGTTACCTATCCCAATTTCAATGCCGGTTGGATCATGTATTCCAGCAAATTTTACGCTGGTTTCGCCGCTCACAACATAAACCAGCCCAATTGGAGTTTCTATAAAAACCCCGACGAGATTTTACCCATGCGTTTGACTGTTCACGGAGGTGCTGTTATCAAATTGTCAAAAAGTAGATACGAAGAAAACACCCTTTCACCCAATATGCTTTTTATGAAACAACGGAATTTTACCCAACTTAATTTGGGTTTTTATACCAACAAGGGGCCCTTGGTTACAGGACTGTGGTTTCGGCAAACATTTGGCCAATACAACAATTCAGATGCCGTAATAATGCTGGTTGGATTTCGCAAAAACCGATTTAAATTTGGATACAGTTATGATTTTACTGTAAGTGATGGTCGATCAGCGATTCCGTCAAGTCACGAAGTGAGTGCAACCATTGACTGGTGTGTGCCTCCCGGAAGAAGCCCATTTAAGCCTTTACGCTGTCCTGAATTCTAAATTTTATTTCCACTTGAAAATATTACCCCATAAACATCGTTATTAACAAAAAAACTAATGCAAACCATTTCAACAAAAAATCGAACTGTAATTTGGGCCATCGCCCTAATTGTAGTCGCTTCTGCTTGTAGTTCAAAAGAAAATGTGAGCAAAACATCTGGTCAAGGCTACAACAATCCCAAATGGGGAGGCTTTGCCAACCCGAAATATAAAGGCCAAGAAACAGGTCCGGGACTGGTCTTGGTAGAAGGTGGCTCATTTACCATGGGCTCTACCGAAAAGGATCTTCAATTCGACAACAACAACGCAGAAAGAACTGTAACTGTGAATTCATTTTATATGGATGAGACAGAAGTTAGCAATTTGCAATACCGCGAATATGTGTATTGGCTCATGCGTTCTTATGTTAGTTTTCCCGAAGTATACCAGCGCGCCCGTCCTGATTCCCTTTGTTGGAGAAGCAAATTGGCATTCAACGAACCTTTCGTTGAGTATTATTTCCGCCATCCGTCCTATAAAGATTATCCTGTAGTAGGCGTTAATTGGCAACAAGCTTCAGAATTTGCTCAATGGAGAACTGAACGGGTGAATGAGATGATTCTAGACCGTGAGGGTATTTCCAACTTTGATATTGTAACGGATGCAAATGATGACAACACCTTCCACACCAGAACCTATTTGGCCGGACAATATGACTTTATCAAAAAAGGAAAGAAACCTTTAAAAGACTATTCAAAAAAGAAAAAGAAAGACCAAAAACGGTATAAAGTGCTCATGGAAGATGGAATCATGTTGCCTGAATATCGCTTGCCCACAGAAGCGGAATGGGAATATGCTGCACAAGCCAATATTGGCGAAGTAAATTTTAATAATATCGATCAAAAAAAGATTTATGGTTGGACAGATTATACAACCCGCATTAAAGATGGAAAAGAAAATGAACGTGGCAAGATTCGTATGAATGCATTGGTTGGAAAAGGAGATTTTGGGGGTATTGCTGGTGGAACACTGAACGACGCTGGATTTATCCCAACCCCTGTATACAGTTATTGGCCAAATGCCTACGGTTTATACAATATGGAAGGCAATGTAGCTGAATGGACAATGGATGTCTATCGTCCCTTGTCTCAAGAAGATTTTGATGCCTTTATGCCATTCCGCGGAAACGTATACAAAACATTGGTATTAGATCAATACGGAGTCATCGAACAAAAAGATTCTTTGGGTCGGTTGATATACAGGGATGTAACTGAACGCGAAAATGTATCGCGTAGAAACTATAAAAAAGCCGATAATATTGGTTACAAGGACGAAGAAAATTACAATAATGGCGATATGACCTACGATTACGGTTCAACTTCTCTCATCAACAACAAGGCTCGGGTTTTTAAGGGTGCATCGTGGAACGATCGTGCTTATTGGGCTTCTCCAGGAACACGCCGTTTCTTGGATGAAAAACAAAGTCAATCCACTATCGGTTTCCGCTGTGCAATGATTCGTATCGGATCACCTGTGGGAAATGGTCAGAAACAATACAATCGTTTGCCTAGTTCTGGAATCGACAAAAAAACCAAAAAGCGCAGATAATCAACATCTTTCATACAACAACAAAAAAGCCCCGGAAACGGGGCTTTTTTGTTGTTGTTTGAAAGATGTTGATTATCTGCGCTTTTTGGTTTTTTTGTCGATTCCAGAACTAGGCAAACGATTGTATTGTTTCTGACCA
>SXGU01410794.1_pt1 | contig 23466 bp, 21 predicted proteins | sample 3174531 | NCBI WGS metagenome assembly SXGU01 (sample SAMN11356863, study PRJNA531348) | freshwater metagenome | isolation source: freshwater sample F1-140 | place: China: Fuxian Lake, Yuxi | collected 2017-12-25
GCACAAGCACGTCACCACCGTGGAGCGGATCATCGGCTTCAAACGCGGCACCGGCGGCACGGCGGGCGTGAAGTATCTGCAGACGACGCTCGCCAAACGGGCGTTTCCGGAATTGTGGTCGCTGAGGACGCGACTGTGAGCCAGACTTCCGCGGCCGGCACCAGTCCTCTCGTCACACCTGTGATTTTGTGCGGCGGTTCCGGAACGCGCCTGTGGCCGCTTTCGTCGCCGGAAAAGCCCAAGCAATTCCATCGGCTGGCCCATGCCGAATTGTCATTGCTGCAGCAGACGGCGCTCCGCGCCATGAACACGGGTCACTGTTCCGCGCCGATCATCGTCGGCGGGCAAGCTTCCGAAAAAATGGTGCATGATCAGCTGCAAGCCATAGGCATCCGCCCCGAACTGACGATCCTGGAGCCGTGCGGCCGCAACACGGCTGGGGCGATTGCGGCCGCCGTGCTGGCGGTCGACGCCGAACGGCTGCTCTGGCTGGTGCCGAGTGATCATTTCATTGGCGAACCGGAGCAGCTGGCTGACTGCCTGCAGCAGGGACTGGAGGCGGCCGCTTCCGGATGGCTGATCACCTTTGGGATCGTTCCCGTGCGCGCGGCGACCGAATACGGCTATATCCAGCGCGGGCCCGTTCTGTCGGGCAGTTTGCGCCGGGTCGCTCGCTTCGTGGAAAAACCGGCGGCGTCCATTGCCCGCGAGCTGGTCTGCAGTGGAGACTATTATTGGAACAGCGGCATGTTCCTTGCGCGTGCAGGAGTACTCGCAGACGCGTTCGCCCGCCATGCACCCGAGATTTGGACCGCGGTCGGGCAAGCAGGCGAGCGTTCCGTTCGGCAAGGGGCACGGTGGTTGCTCCACAAGGACGCTTTCGAAGCGGTGCCGAGCCGCTCGTTCGATCACGCTGTCATGGAGCATGCCGACAAAGTTGCGGTGGTTCCGCTCACCTCTGATTGGTCGGATCTCGGAAATTGGAGCGCTCTCTGGGAGCGCGGAAAACATACCAGCACTGGAAACAGTCTTGTGGGGCCTGTAGAGGCGGTCGACTGCTCGGGGAGCCTGATCCAATCGGACGGTCTCCGGGTGATTGCCGTCGGAATCAAGGATTTGATCGTTATTGCGACGGCTGACGGAGTGCTCGTTCGCAAGCGGAACGACCATGGTTGAAGAAAATGAGGCGCGCGTTGATTGGCACCTTTCGCAATCGTTTGGGAGCTGAGCTTTCACAGCGGAGCTTGATCCGGGCACTGAGGCACTGTCTGCTCGCCGGCGGTGCCCTGACGAGCCTTGTTCCGCCCGCGGCACGTGCATCGCTCGTCGATTCCGCGGTGGAAGGCAGCGTGCGCGTTTGCGTCTATGACAAGCAGCCGCTCCGTCTGGATTCCGTGAGGCGCGTGCTGACCGATCGACGAGCGATCCAGGTTGGCCGCGGCGAGCCGTGCCCGCGCTCGCCAGCTCTTGCGCGGCCTCGGCCGGCTGTGGCGCCTTCGCTAGGTACATTGCAGAGTTCGCGGCGCGACGGGTCTGACCTCGTCTGCATCTATGCGCTGAATGGGATCAGCTACCCGGTGCGGCTGCCGCGCACGTCGCGTTGCCCGCTGACGCCGAACGCCACCGGCATTCGATAGCGAGATGTCCGGGACAACAAAGCGCCAACCGTTGGCTTCATCCCACTCGCGGTCGACAGGGCCTCAGCCGGGCCAGGGATTGACGCTGATCATCCTGGTCGTGCTGCTGCTGGTCATTGCGGCCGGCGGCGGCGCGTCGCGAGGGGATGCATTTTCGCAGCCGATGGTCCGGTTGGCCAGTCTGACGGCGATAGGATGGGTGTTGTGGCGGGCTCGGTTCTCAGACCTGCGCCGCGGCGGGTGGCCGCTCGGCCTGCTGGCAGGACTTGCGGCGATCATAGGCCTGCAATTGCTGCCGCTCCCGCCGATCCTTTGGAGTGCCTCGCAAGGTCAACATGCCTACTCGGAATTTCTGCGTGTCGTCGGCCAGGACGCGGCCTGGCGCCCTCTTTCCGTCAGCCCGGATCGAACCCTAAATGCTTTGCTTGCTCTACTCTGCCCGGCCGCCATCCTGCTCCTGCTGGCGCAGTTGCCCGGGCAATCAGGGCGCCTGGACCGTGTAGTGATCCAAGCGTGGCTCGCGATTTTGCTCTGCAGCGCATTGCTTAGCGTGGTTCAGGTCGGCGGCGGGTCCGGATACCTGTACCGGGTCACCAACGCAGGTTCTGCGGTGGGCCTGTTCGCCAATCGCAACCACCAGGCGCTGTTGCTCGCCTGTGGCCTCCCGTTGCTCGCGGCGTGGGCGATCGGCGCGTCCGGCGATCCTCGAGGTTCGCGGATCAGAACATGGGTCGCCTTGTGCGGGGCCGCCGCTGTGTGGCCCGCTTTGCTGATCACCGGGTCGCGCGCCGGTCTGATCTTGGGGGCGCTCGGCACGATCTTCGCGCTGGGCCTGATCATGACCAGCCGCGCGAGGTCACGGAGCAGTCCACGACGTGTGCAGTGGCAGCGGACGGCCCTGCTCGTCGGCGCCCCGGTGGCGATTGCGCTTTCCGGGGTGGTTGTGATCCTGGCGCAGTCGCGGGGAGAAGCCGTTGAGCGGCTGTTCCGTTCGTCTGAGGCCGAGTTGCGGGCCGATGTGTTCCCGACCTTGCTGCGCATGCTGCAAGATTTCCAGCCTTTCGGCGCGGGCTTCGGCGCGTTCGACCCTGCCTTCAGGCGCTACGAAACGCATGCCAGCCTTACGACCAATTACTTGAATCAGGCGCATAACGACTGGCTCCAGGCATTAATCGAGGGCGGAATACCCGCTCTGCTGCTGCTGCTCACCTTTGTGCTGCTCTGCATCCGCGCTGGAGCGCGAGCGTGGAGCAGGCCGCCCGGGCTTGATGTGCTTCATGCCCGCGCCGCATCGTTTGTCATCATCCTGATCGCGATTGCCAGCGTGGTGGATTATCCGGTCCGTACCCCCTTGATAACTGCCCTCCTGACCTGCTCAGTGGCATGGCTCGCACGGGGCACGCGCCGGATGCGTGCAAGGGCTCCGGACAACGGGGTTGGCAGTGATGGCCTCATCGGCTAACGAAATCTGTAGAGCGCTGAAACCCGGTGCCCCTCCTGGTAAGATGTTGTGAAAAAAGAGTATCTGATTCCCCTGCTGGGAGCGTTACTGTTGACTTCCTGTGCGACCAAGCCGTTCATGGCCGGCCCGCACTTGTCGCTGGTCGACCAGACCAGCTTGCCTCCACCCCTGGAATACGGCCCAGAGGTTCCCTACCGGATCGGCGCCTTTGATCGGCTATCGATCAGTGTTTTCGGAGTGCCCGAGCTTGGGCAAGAACTGCAGGTGGATGGCGGCGGCAACATCGCGCTTCCACTTGTCGGGAGCGTGAAGGCTGCGGACCGCAGCCCGGAAGAGCTTGCCGAGGCGATCCGACAGCAACTGCGCGGCCAGTATGTTCGTGACCCAAAGGTCGCCGTGAACGTCACCGAAACCGTGAGCAAGGTGATCACGGTGGACGGGCAGGTGGCGCAGCCGGGCCTCTATCCCGTGCTTGGCGAGATGACGCTCACCAAGGCGATCGCATCGGCCCGCGGCGCTACCGAGTTCGCGCGTTTGCGCGATGTCGTGGTGTTTCGCAAAGTCGGTGATCGCGAAATGGCCGCGCTGTACAATCTTCAGGCAATTCGGCTCGGAAATTACCCGGACCCGCGCGTTTATGCCAATGACACGATCGTTGTGGGCGATTCTGCATCCCGCCGCCTGTTCCGTGACATTCTCCAGGCGTCGCCTTTGATCACGACGCCCATTATCGCCCTGCTGCAGCGGTGAAGCGAGTCAATTCATGAACGATCTCAGCCTGACGCGCGATCGGAGCATTCACGGGCCGATGGTGCCGCGCGCGACAATGGAAAATATCGGCGCAGGCGAGGGCGAGAGCGCTGTTCCGGTGCTGACCCAATACTTGCGGATCATCCTGCGATGGCGCTTGCTGATCCTCGGATCGATCGCACTTGCCGTCTTGATCGGGGTGATTGCGACGCTGCTCGCCACGCCGGAATATACCGCCGTGACGCGTATCGAAATCAATCGAGAGGGCAATCGCATCGTTGCTGTGGAGGACGTGACTCCCAAAACGTCCGCGGTCGACGAAGAGTTCTACCAGACTCAGTATGGCCTGCTACGCTCGCGCTCAATGGCGCAGCGTGTGGCGCGCCAGCTGAGATTGCAGGACAGCCAGGCATTCTTTGCGATGTTTGGCCGCGAGGAGGATTTTGCTGGGGGCCGGGGTGCTGCAGCGCAAAGCGAGCGGCTGCGGGTAGTCACTGACATTCTCCTGGACCAGGTGAATGTGGAGCCGATCCGATTGTCTCGGCTCGTGGACATATCGTGGACGGGTCCCGATGCCAGCCTTTCTGCCCAAATTGCAAATGCCTGGGCCGCAAGTTTCATCGAGTTCAGTCTGGAACGGCGCTTCGAGGCGACTGCATATGCTCGGCGTTTTCTCGAGCAGCGCCTGGAGCAGTTGCGCCGTCGGCTCGAGGAGTCTGAGCGGCAGCTTGTCGGCTATGCGTCAAGCCAAGCGATCATCAACATACCGGTCGGAGCGGCCGACGAGGAAGGCCGCGTCTCAGAGCGTTCCCTGACGGTGGAAAGCCTGTCTGCGTTGAACGCGGAACTGGCCCGCGCCACGGCCGAGCGGGTGCGCGCCGAAGCCCGGCTGCGACAAGCCGAAGGCGCGACGCCTGAAAGTCTCGCCAATCCTGCAATCTCGGGATTGCGGCAGCGGCGGGCCGAAGTGGCTGCGGAATATGCTCGACTGCAGACCCAGTTCGAAGCCGGCTATCCGGCCGTGCAAGCGCTTGCGGCTCAGCTGCGTCAGCTCGATCAAGCGATCACGCGGGAAGAGAACCGAGTGTCTGGATCCATACAAGGTGGGTATCGTGACGCGGTTGCGCGCGAGCAGCAGTTGAACGAGCGCGTCAACGGACTGAAAGCTAATTTCCTGGATCAACGCCGGCGGAGCATTCAGTACAACATCTTTCAGCGCGACGTGGACACCAATCGCGAGCTGTATAACGGCCTTTTGCAGCGCTATAAGGAGATCGGTGTCGCGGGGGGCGTGGGCGAGAACAATATTTCGATTGTTGATCCGGCTCGTGTGCCGGAGCGTCCTTCACAACCGCGACCGCTTATCAATCTGCTGCTGTCACTCCTCGTCGGAACCGTGATTGGCTTCGCGCTGGCCTTCATTCGCGAGCAGATGGACGAAACCATCGCCGACCCGACAGATATCGAGACCCGCGTCGGCCTGCCATTACTCGGAGCTGTGCCCAAATCGCAGGTCGAGGATCCGTTGGTCGAGCTGCACGACCCCAAGTCGCCTTTGGTCGAAGCTTATCTTTCGGTGCAGGCGAGTCTTGCCTTTTCCACGGATCATGGGGTGCCCCCGACGCTCGCGGTCACAAGCACCCGGCCTGCAGAGGGCAAGTCCACGACAGCGACCGCGCTCGCCTATGTGCTGGCGCGGAGCGGCGCGCGCGTTATTCTGATCGACGGGGACATGCGCTCGCCTTCGGTCCATGTCGGCCTTCAACTACCGAATGACCGCGGCCTAAGCACGTTCCTAGCCGGCGGAGACGAGCTCGATTCTCTGATCCAGAAAACCGAGCGCGAGCCGTTCGCGATCATGGCGGCTGGTCCCCAGCCGCCCAACGCAGCGGAACTGCTGCGGAGCGAACGCCTGCCGCTTCTTCTGAAATTCCTGTCGGAGCGGTTCCAGCATATTGTGATCGACTCTCCGCCCGTGATGGGCCTAGCCGACGCGCCGCTGATCGCAAGCTGCACGGACGGCACCGTCTTCGTCGTCGAAGCTCGCGGTGTGAAGGCGCGACTTGCGAGAGTGGCGCTCAATCGCCTTCGCCAGAGCCGCGCTCAGCTGCTTGGTACTGTCCTTACCAAGTTTGAGTCCAAGCAAGCGCATTTTGGCTATGGCTACGATTACGGGTATGATTACGGATCGAAGCGCCGCGGTTGACGATCATTATAAGGGCCGAAAACGCAATGGCCGGGTTGCAGATCGTCGCCCAAACGTGGGGCTATCGCCTGGGGCTGATCATCGCGTTGCTAGCGGTGGCGACGGTGATTTTTGGGAACAGCATCGGTTGGAACGCATCCTCGCTTCCGCCGGCGCGCGCCTTCGATTTGGCGCCGTGGGACGCTCGGACGAAGCTGAGGCTGGCCGAGGCTGAGCTCGCCAGAGGTCTGCAGACGAAGAGCAGGCTCGCCATATCCGCGGACCTCGCCCGCCAAGCGCTTACGAGAGACCCGACTTTGGCCGGGGCTTGGCGCACGCTTGGGCTGGCAGCCGCAGCGCAGCAGCGCCCGGCTCAAGCCCGAAAGATCCTCCAAACGGCCGAGCGAGTGTCTCGCCGGGATCTCGGGGTACAGCTTTGGCTGATCGAGGATGCGGTTCAGCGTCAGGATGTCGTACGCGCACTACGCCATTACGATTCGGCCTTGCGCGTTTCGCTGGGGAGCCGGGAGTTGCTGTTCCCGATTCTGGGGCAGGCGTTGGAGCAGCCGCAGATGCGAGCGCCGCTGGCAAACATCTTGTCGCGCGATCCGCCGTGGGCAGAAGCGTTCTATTACTCGCTCGCCGAGAACCCGCCTGCAGGCGGCGCTCTGCACGATTTGCTTGGCCGGGTCGATCGACGGGTTCTGCTTCGTTCGAGAGCACCGCTCCACGTCCTGGTCGCCAATCTGGCGGGACGGAACGACAATGGTGCGGCGGTACGGGTCTATCGACTGTTGAACGACGATCCGGCGGCGGCCGGATTGCTAAGAAACGGTGGCTTTGACCGGGAGAACTCCGTCCCGCCTCTGGACTGGCAGATCGAGCAAGCCGGATCGCTCGCCATCGCGCAAGAGGATGGTCGCCTGCTTATCGATGGCAGTAGTGGATCCGGCGGTGTCGTCGCGCGTCAGGCTTTGGCGCTTCCGAGTGGCGCCTATCGCGTTTCGTTCAGGCATGGAGCGGAACCCCAGCGAGCCTTTCGTCCGTCTCTTCTTATACGCTGCGCTCCGACCTCTACACCTCTTGCGTCGATCGACGATGTTGCGCCGATCGTGCGAGCCAGTCGGGCATTTGCGGTGCCGGCATCCTGCACGGATCAGGTGATCGAACTTCGCGTCCAGGCTGAAGAAGGCGTGGAACCAAGCGGATGGATCGACGACGTCCAGATCACAAGGCAGTGATTGCGCTTCCACACCCGTGGCGTCTTCACGAGCCCACCACATTAAGTAGACGGACGACGCTGAAGCTGGCCTTGCAAGGCGGGCTGGCGCATACGCTCCTGACGCCCGGGCTTGCAGCCTGCGCCGGGCTTACGACGCCGTCCTTCAGACCGGAAGACTACGGAGCTCGCGGCGATGGGCGGTCCGACGATCTCCCCGCCTTGCGGCGACTGTTCGCGGCTGCGAGCGCCGCGAGCGGCGACATCGTGCTCGGAACAGGCAAAACCTACCTCTTGAACTGGCGCGCCAGGCCGATCGACGATGTTCTCCTATCACTTAGCCGTGGGATAAGGATCGTCGGTAACGACACGACGATCCGAATTGCCCCCGGCAGCAGCGGCTATGTCGCGATCATCGGCAACGTTTCCGCCCGAATCGATCTCACCGGACTGAGCATCGAAGGTGTCACATTCGACCATGGCGGGGTTCAGGCGGCGGGGCCGGCGCCGGTCGGAAACCGTTTCGGCGCAGGTGTCCTGGATCACAATCGCGGCTGCATCTATGTCCTGCACTGCCGGCAGTTCTCATTCACAGACAACCGCGTCAAAAACTCCTTTTGCACTAATACGATTTTCTACTCCGGCGCCGGCACGACGAGCAACTGCTCGATTGTTCGGAACGAGTTCACCGGCATAGGGCGTCATCCCGCCCGCTCCTATCATGACCATAGCACTCTGTACGTGACTGGTGATGACATCGATATTCGCGACAATGTTTTCGAGGCCACCGAGTGGGGTTCGGAAGGCGGCGTTTGCGCAATCGAGGTACATCCGGGCAGTCGATGCTTGATCACAGGTAATCGAATCTCTGCGTACCACACAGGCATAAACTTCGCGGGCGTGCACGAGACGGAGAGCGCTGACAGTGCGATCCTGGGCAACAACATCACCGCCTTACGTCGCGGGGTTGCCATCTACTCGGGTGTGTATGCCGATCATCGGTCAGGCACGGGTATTTCGCGGCTCCGGGTCGACGGCAATGACATCAAAGTGCGCCTCGGCGAAGGGCGAGGTCGGATGAGCGGCGGAGGCCCGGGCGCTTTCGGGATCGGTCTGGTTGCTGGCGCCACCCTCCCGGTTCGCGACGTTGATATCGGTTCGGACAACCGGATCGTATTCGAAGCCGAGACAGCTGCTTCCGACTGGGACTCACTGCCTTTCGGTGCCGGCATCGCCGAGACTGGCGGAGACACGCTGTATGAGCGCGTTCAGATCGGTCACCTGTTGATTGTCAATGCACCGGTCTTTGGCCTCGTGCTGGGCTCCGGAGGCGGCAGGTTGAAGGATTGTTCGGTCAGGGCAACTCGCATCGTCAACGCCGGCTCGACTGTGCGTCCGGACAGCGCGCTCGGGTCGTCGACGTACCGCAGCGCCTTGCTGATAAACCCGCAGGCGATCGAAGGTACGCTCACCGTAGCAGGCCTGGAGATCGCCGGGGGCGAGGCGGCACCGCGGCTACAGCATGCCGTTACAATCGCGAGCAAGACCGACTCCCGTCGCGCACAGGTGGCGATCGACTTCAAATTGGCTCCAGGCAGCATAGCGCCGTCAGCCGCGCCAGTGGTGCTTCATGAATCCTCGAAGGTCGTGCCGCTGATCCTAGGACGGCAGCCGACCCGTTTCGTTCCGCCTGCTTCACCGGTCGCGCCCGGCTCGCGGATGCTGGCGGCAGATGGTAGTTTCATCTGGACCGCGGGGGGCTGGCAGCAGATCGGCGCCTGAAAGGCTCAGCCGGCCAGCACCGCCCGGTAGAAGTCGAACAATTCAGCGGCTGTCTGCTCGACACTGAAGCGTTGACTTATTCTGTGTTGGCCCTCGCGGACCATCGCGCGGGCCCGATCATGTTCGTCCAACGTACGGCGGAGCGCTCCTGCCAGTGCACGGGGGTCGGCCGGTTCGAACAGGTAGCCCGTCTCCCCGTCCGCGACGACGTCGGGATGGCCCCCGACGCGGCTCGCAATCGTTGGCGCTCCGCCCATGATCGATTCGGCGGTGCCGCCGAGATTCTCGGAGTGCGAGGCATGCACGGCCACGTCGGCGCCAGCATAGATGTCCGGCACGTCACGTCTGAACCCCAAGAAGTGCACATGATCGCCGAGGCGTTCGCGGGCATAGGCCTGTACTTGCGCCTCGTACCAAGCAGCTTCGCCCCAGGCGCTTCCCACGAACGCAACTCGAATGTCCCGCCCTTCGGCGAGGAGCAGCGCGGCTGCATCCACAAGATCCTCATGACCTTTGAGGCCGCGGCGCTGTCCCAGCCACTTCTTGGGTGCGTAGAACAAGGCCACCATCACGATCAGAGCGGTCTCCGCGCCGATGCTGAGCTCGCGTCGGACGAAGGCTCCGTTCCCCGACACGACCTTGTCCAGTTCAATGCCGTAATAGTTCAGGCCAATGCGGGTCGGCGCCACGGCGCGCTTCAGATAATGCTGCCTCGTCGCTTCACAGGTGGCGAGCCACCAATCATCGCGGTTGGCGGTGATCGTCTCGGCAAAGGCCGGGAGCGCGTGCTCGAGGTGCAAAGGCCCGGGTACTTGGAAGATCCGGGGAACATGCAGTTGACGACCCGCGATCCGAGCGAACATCGCACCCCCGACCGAATGGGCGTGCAGGATAGCGGGGGCCCGATTTCGCACAAATGCGCGATAGGCGCGCGCGGCGCGCGAAAACTCGAGCGGCGACCTGAATCGACCGAAGTCGGACGGGATCACCTCGGTTCGGATGCCGAGTTCCTCGTAGCGCGCGCGCATCGGGCCATCCTCCGCAAGAAGCACTTCGAGCTCCACATCCTTGCGACGAAGCGCAGCGAGCTGCCTGTATGCCCAGGTGCTTCCATGTCCCGTCTTGATGAGGTGGATGACTTTCAACTTGGCTCTCCGCTGGCCCGCACAGCTTCGTAAAAGGCCGCCCGAGCGGCAAGGAGCGGAGCCGGACGAAAGGCCTGTGCCCGCCGCAGGGCCCATTCCGAAACTTCGCGATACCGGGCAGGGTCGGTCAGGAGCGCGTTTATCGCGGATGCGAGCGCACTCGCATCCTCCGGCGGGACCAGTTCGCTAGGCTTCAGCAATTCCGGAATGCCGCCGACCTGCGAGCCGATGCTGGGCACTCCCTTTGCGAGCGCCTCGATCAGCGCCCTCGGCAATCCCTCCGTGCGCGACGGAATCACGAAGATCGTACAATCGTCCAGCTGCTTGGCGATCTCGGCTGGCGGGATTGCGCCAAGGAAGCGGACGGAGTTCGCCACGCCTGCTCTGAAGGCCTGCTGCTCTAACTCATTGCGGTAGAAGCCGTCGCCAGCGATGACGGCGGTGAGGTCAATTCCCGTCTTCTGCAACAAGCGCACTGCTTCGATGAGAAGATCGGCGCCTTTATAGCGTTGCGCCAGCGAGCCGCACAGGAAGAGGCTGGCTGGTCTACTCAAGTCACGCGGCCGATCCGCAAACCAGCTATCCGGAAGACTGATATCGGAGCAGGCGAAGCTCGTGGCGTCCGGGTCCGGCGGATAGACGCGCTGCAGCGTCGATGAGGTCACATAGGAGATCACCGTGGCGCTTCGGCACGCCCAACGCGTCGCGCTCATAACGACTCCGCGCAACCGCCGGGCGACCGAGCTGATCGTTTGACTCGACAGGACAGCTCCAGGGTCGCCGACCAGTTGCACTGCGAAACGCCGTCCACGCAGAGCGAGCGCTAACGCTGCTCCGGTCCCGATCGGCCCGGGCAGCCGCAGGAGGTAAGCACCGTCGGCGTGAACGGATCGCCACAACGCGGCGAGCAGCCTCGGAACGCGCCACGCGAAGGCACGCAGGCCCTGGTAGAATGGCAGTGCGAAAAGATCGATACGCGGATCGGAGAGGAGGTGTGGATTGCTCGGTACGGCAACGTGGCGAACGCGTGCAACGATCCGAATGCCGGTAAACACGCCAAGCATTTCAGCCCATATGCTCTCGTCTAAGCCCGCAATCGCGAAAATCCGCCCGTCAGCATCCTGCTCGAAGACAGCCTCGGTGTAGAAACTGCAGATCATCGCTGGCGATTTTCCGGGTGGCCAGCGACCTGGACGCGACCGAAGTGGCTGCGTAGCCGCAGCCAGAACAGGGGAATTTGCACGAGCGGGACGATAACGGCCACCAGCGCAGCTCCGAACACTGGGTCAAGGCGAATCAGAGGCGCCGCTAGGGAGCATTGCGCGACAAGTGCCGCCAAGTTGATGGGGATCAGCCGCCGATAGGTTCCAAGCGTCAGAACGGAGTAGCTGAAGACCTGCGCTATCAGGGCAGGAAGATAGATCAGGGTAACCAGACCCGTCGCGACGACCAGCTCCGGTGTCGCCTCCGCATCGATCAGCCTGACGAGCGACTCGCCTAGCAGCAGGACGGCGAGAGCGACGGCGAGACACAGACCGCCAGCAAGAATGACGGAGCGTGTCACGCCACGCCAGAAGCCGGCGCGGTCGTGCCCTCGGGCAGCGGCACCGACGTCCGCAAGCGAGCCTTGCGCTAGCCCGGTCGCCACCAGCAGGAGCGCCGTCGCCGGCATGCTGGCGGCGGTAAATACGCCAACGGCCTCACGCGTCGAGAAGAAGTCGAGCGCATATCGAGGAACGAATCCAGCCAGTGTGATCACGAGGTTGGCAATGCTAAGCCACAGCACCGCGGGAAGCCAAGCTTTCAAACCCGGCTCGACCAGCGAATGAGATTCGACATCGGCGGAACCGGTCTGCCGCGCAACGCTCAGTTCGACACCCAGCAGCAGGAAGGCAGCCGTGATTAGGACACCAGTGAAGCTCGCCACGGGGGCGTCGTAGGCGATTGCCGCCCCGATCAGCGCTACCAAGACAATGCCCCGCAGAGCGAGCAGCATGCCCACCATCGGTGAGCGACCGGAAGCCTCGATGCGCGCATAGAGCATATCTGAAAGGCTCTCGATCGCCTTCAGTGCCGTCACAGCCATCAAGGGTCCGTGCGCAATGTCGACGGCTCCTGCTGAGAGCAACAAGCCAATGGCCAGAGAGGCGATTGTTGTAGTCGCGAGGCGCAGCCTCAGGATCATCGTGTAGGTGAGGCCATCGACCCCGCCGCTCACGAACACTTGCCTGAGGGATAAAGACAGAAAGGCAAAAAGAGGGGCGCAGAGCGCCTGCGCCAGCGCGAAATCGCCGCCGAGCGCAAAGCCTCCCGAGTCAACGAAATAGACGAACAACAGCCATTGTACGCTTGCGTAGAGGATCAGCCCGACAGGCTGCGAAAGGATGTGAAAGCGCTGCACCGTCAGAGAGAGGCGGGTGCAAGTGCCCGTCGCCGGCCGAACAAACGTTCGCACGTGGCAACGGCAGCTGCGGGCACAAGCCAAACGGACACTGTCTGGATCAGGATATTGTCGGAATCATAGAACAAGAGGAAAATCGGCAGAAAGGCCAGGTAGGGCGCGGTGAGCAAATGGCGCCACGTCGTGATCGACCCTAGCCGCAGGAAGCACCAGCGGAAGATGTAGCCGAACAGGAAGAACACGATCGGGAGTGCCGGAAGTCCGAAATTGATCAGAGCTTCGCCGAACAAGCCATAAATGCGGCTCGACTGGAACACGCCATCGACGGAGATCACGCCGCGATAGCCACTTGCGCTGGCCCCAGGCTGAAGCTGCGCCTCAGCGCCCAGGACGGCCTTGCTTCGAATGCTTTCTGGGCGCCAGTCGCGCGGCAGGAACAATGTCAAGGTCGCGATATAAGACTCACCGATGTAATTAGCGGTGAATTTCCCATCCAGATACCGGTCCAAGAGAGGCGCCTGCATATCGGCACGACCAATGTCACCCACTAGGAAGAGAACCGGATCGTTATACTGCTCTGCGACTATAGAGGTACGCCCACCTGTAACGTACTCCTGAAGACCCTCCCATCCAGCGTACTTATAATTTGCATAAATCGGCAGCAATAGCGCACACGCAAGACCAGCAACGACAAAGTCGCGAAACTTGAAGCGATACAATGAGTAATGAAAGATCATTGCACAAAACATAAGCTGCGACAGCATCGCAACACGTGACCCGCGCGAAGAACTGAGCAGTATTACCAAGAGCAACTCGGTAAGGAGAAGACCGGCCACAACATACCGAGAGGGGCGAATATTCTTCCAAGCTAGGTATGAGGTGACCAGCCAACAAAATGCTAGTGGTGCGCTTTCGAAAAAGGCATATTGCACGAGAGATGCACCTAGCTCGCCGCGGGAAGACTCGCGCAGCAAGTTGCCACTGATGAAAATTGTATAGACACCGAGCACAACCTGAGTGACAAGAAGAATGCTTAGCCCCGGAACAACGACTGAAAAGTCCAGCTCCGTGCCACTTTTCCTGGGGTTGGCGCGAACCAGGAAAGCTCCCAGCGATGCCAGGAGCAACAAAGCGGCGTTGAACAGGTTCAATCTCGTGAAGGAGTGTATCGGCTCCTCCAGAAATAGTGCTTCATCGACATAAACGTCGAAAAACACGTTAGCTGCCGGAACCACAATGAAGTAGATCCACGAAAATACAAGCGCCGGGATAGTGAGAATTGTCGCTGGGATACCTACCATGACACGCTTCTGAAGAAGCAGGAGCGAAGCCGCGCATACCACCAGGCTCAGCGCGAACGGGATCATGGACAGGTCATTCATCTTGGATCGGCAGACACATCGGGATTGATAGATGCGGCCTTAGGGGATCGGGTCCGACCTGTCATGCACAACCGTGCCGGCTGAGCTCGGAGACGACCGGCAAGCTCGGCCGGGAACAAGGTCTTAGATGGACTCGCACATCGCTGCAGTCGCGGGGAAGGTCATTGGCATCCCCGAGGAGACCGTAGAGGGTCGCGTGGAAAGCGCGACTATGGCAGAGGCGCCGTCACGGAGGACGAACGGTGGTGGCGAAACGCTTGTTGGATGGGATTTTGGTGGTGGCAGCCCTGCCTCTGCTGGTGCCACTGATGGCGGGTACGGCGCTTGCCGTCCGTTTGTTCATTGGCCGACCGGTGCTGTTCGTTCAGCAGCGACCGGGTCTCCACGGCCGGTTGTTCAATCTTTACAAGTTCCGCACCATGACGGATCTGCGCGACACGCAGGGAGCCCTGCTTCCCGATGCCGATAGATTGACCCGGTTCGGCCGCCTGCTGCGGGCCGCGAGCCTCGATGAACTCGCCTCCTTATTCAACGTTATCCGAGGCGATCTAGCCTTGGTCGGACCCCGCCCGCTGCTGCCAGAATACTTGCCGCTTTACTCTGCAGAGCAAGCGCGCCGGCACGACGTGCGCCCCGGCCTCACCGGCTGGGCTCAGGTCAATGGACGCAACGCGGTCGCTTGGCAGGATCGTCTCGCAATGGACGTCTGGTATGTCGACAATCAGTCGATCCGCCTTGATCTGGTGATCCTGTTTCGGACCATGATGAAGGTGCTGCGCAGAGAAGGCATCTCCGCCGATGGGGAAGCCACCATGTCTCGTTTCATGGGTAACGGCACCGAGTTAGCGGACGCTGTAGCCGCCATCGACGATCAGCGTGGTGCCGGTAATCCAGCGAGCATTCGGCCCGAGCAGAAAGGCAGCGGCGGCGGTGATGTCGTCAGGCGTGCCGAACCCCAGCAGATGCTTGGCGCGATAAGCGTCAACCCCATCGCTGCCGAGCGTAGCTTCTAGCCGGGAGTGCATCTCCGTTTCGACTGCGCCGGCGGCGATCGCGTTGACGCGGATTCGCCGCGGCGCGAGCTCGCAGGCGAGCGACTTGACCAAACCATCCGTTGTCGCCTTGATCGCTGAATAGGCGACCATTCCCGCGGTGCCGCGGTGCCCCGCCACGGAAGACATGAAGACCAGTGAAGCACCGTCGGCCAGAACGCCCTTGGAGGCCGCGGCGCGCGCGATCCCGAGTGGTGCAAGCAATCCCGGTCCGATCAGCTCAGCCACCTGCGCCGCCTTGGTAAGGCGAGCCGGGCGGACCAGTTCCCGCCCGGCGGAATGGAAGATGCCATGAAGGCCGCCGGCCGACGTGCCGGCCTCCTTCACCCTATCTGCAATCAGGTCGAGGTCGTCCATTGTGAGCGCAGATGTGAGATGATCGCCGGGCGGAAGCATGCTCAATGTTTCCTGGAGCCGATCCTGATCTCGGCCCCAAAGTAGCAGCCGGGCCCCGCGACCCGCCAGCGCGATCGCGGTCGCGCGCCCGAGTCCCGAAGAGGCCCCGGTAATCAGAAGCGTTTTATCGCTGAATGTCTGTTCCATCGGGGCTCCCTCATCGGACGTGTGTTGATGTCGCTGGCGGCGGGGTTTAGCATCAGGCAGTCGATCACAGGTCGCGCGTATAGGGAGGTAAGCTTGACTGGCAAACGGACGATCATCGTCGGCGGAGGCGGATTCGCCCGCGAGTTGCTGAGCTGGGCTGCTGATTGCGCCGATGCGGGTACGCTCGCCCCGGTCGCCGGAGTGATCGACGATAACGCCGATGCGTTTGCAGATTATCCGGGCTTGGCAGCGGTAATCGGGCCGGTTGCGGGCTACCGACCTGAACCGGGCGACGCGCTGCTGCTGGGAATCGGTAACCCTGAGACCAAACGCCGGCTGGTCGAGCAACTATCCGCGTGCGGGGCGACGTTCGCCAAGCTCGTCCACCCGACTGCCGTTCTCGCGCGCACGGCAAGGGTCGATGACGGAGCCATTCTCTGTCCGCTCTCGCTGGTCTCGGCGCATGGGCATGTCGGGCGGTTCGTCACCGTGAACGCGCTGTCGAGCATCGGGCACGATGCCAAGGTCGGGACGTTTTCGACGCTGAGTGCGCATGTTGACCTTACCGGGTTCGTTCAGCTTGGCGAGTCGGTGATGGTGGGTACTGGAGCCAAAGTGGTGCCGGGGGTCAGGGTCGGCGACGGCGCGGTAATCGGGGCAGGGGCCACCGTGTATCGGAACGTGCCAGCAGGGGCGACCGTGTACAGCGCGCCAGCCAAGCTTCTCAAGGCGCGGTGATGCCATCGGCGAAGGCCGAATAGCAGCGTCGGAAATGCAGCAACTTCTCCTCCGACGATGACCAGCATCTCGGAGGATCCTTGGACCAGCTGTCGGTGAACACCCGTTGGCAGATTTGATGGTCTTCCTCGAACGTCTGCCGGTTGAGCTCCGCCGACGAGTCGAAGAAGGCGGCGAGCAGCTCAGGCTTCACCGCTTCCTTGAGCCGCGAGCGGAATAAGCGACTCGTGAAGTGCGTTCGGTCTGAGGTTATCGACGGATAGAACTGCTGTAGCGAATATGAAAAACCAAAGGTGGACGAGAGCATCGTAAACGGAAACATGTAGATGCTCTGATACCCCTCATACTGATAGGTCAGATCGAACATCCGGGTTAGTGAACGGAGACGCTTCTCCGTGCGCGCTTCTCCCACTGGCGACGACCAGACGGAGTTGATCCCATGATAGTCATTTCTGCCCGGCTGCAGTTGTAGCGTTCCAAGGCTGGTCGGGTGCACGACGCCAACGTGATAGGGCTCCAATGCATTTTCCAGCCCAATCCGCCAGTCGCTCAGGAACTCGTAAGCATTGAAGTCGGCGCGATCGAATATGCTGCGTGAAATGGCACTGAGGATCGGCGCCACCTCTCCCAATTGGTCAGACAGGCCGATGGACGGAGCAGGCGAGACGAACAGGAAGTCTTCGAGCCACTCGATCGGCAGGCGATTAAGATCAAGCTCCGCAGGATCGCAGCCGGCAAACTCCTGCTGCTTGGGACCGTAAAGCTTTCCTTTACGGAACGACCAGCCGTGATAGCGGCATAGGAACTGTTGCCGTCCGGCATGGCCATCGAAGATGCGGGCACCGCGATGTGGGCATCTGTTGTCGAAAGCGATGATCGACGAGCCGTCGTTGAAGATCGCGATCTCGCGATCCAATATCGTGAATCTTACATAATCGCCGCTCCGCTCCAACTCCGAGCGGTGACAGACGAGATGCCAGTGGTTCTCGAACATCCGGTCCCACAGCTCTGGCTGCATGAGCTGCTTAGCGAACATCACCGACCTCGCCATCGGCCGTCAGTTCAATCGTACGCGCGACGCTCAAGGGGCCGAACACTCCCGAAGCTCCAGCCCAGGAATAACCAACGCCGAAGCCGAACATGCCGAGCTTCATGCTCGTCGATCGCAGCCGATCGGCGAGATCCGAGGTCATCAGCAGCGGCAACGTCGCGCTGCTGGTGTTCCCGAACCGGTTGATGTTGATCGGCACCTTTTCAGGAGCAAGCTTGCTCTTCTTCACCAGATGCTTGAGCATGAACGCATTCGCCTGATGCAGAAGCACCGCGTCATAGTCGCTGCGATCATAGCCGGACGCCTCTGCCGTCGCGGCAACCAGCGCCGGAACGGCGGCAAGCGTGAAGCTGAAGATCTCGCCGCCATCCATATACAAGGCATCGAGCTGGCGATCGGCAAAGGCGCCGTCCGCAACAAAGTCAGTGCGATGGCGGCCTTTGGGTATGATCAGGTGCCGCTCCCCACGACCGTCGCTGCCTAGGACGAAACTGATCTCGTGCTCGCCGCCCCGTTCGATTGCAGTCGCAGTTCCGGCATCTCCGAACAGCATGGCCGTAGCGCGGTCTGCTGGGTCGACGACCTTGCTGATCGTATCTCCGACCAGCAGCAGCACCCGGTCGGCCGCCCCCACCTTGATCATGCTCATCGCGAGCCAGAGGCCGTAAGGGTAGCCGGAGCAGCCCAAATTGACGTCGAACGCGATTGCCCCGGAGGCGAGGCCCAAGCGGCCGTGCAGAGCGCATGCGGTTGCCGGCAGATCATAGTCTGGCGTCTGTGAAACGAAGATGACGGCATCGACACTGTCGAGCGGCCACTCGAGGTCGTTCAGCAGGCGCTCGCCGGCCGCCTGGCACAAATCTGCCGTGGTCTGGTGCGGCGCGACCCAGCGCCGCTCCTTGACCCCCGTCATCATCTCGATGTCACGTGCCTTGTCGCCGAATGCCTCGATAAATTCGGCGTTGTCGATCGTCCCGGCGGGAACGCAGGAAACCAGGCCGACCACGCGACTTCCGCTCAGGTGCGAAACCCGACCCGTCTTTGCGCCCATCAGGCAGTGGCTTCTGCAACGAGCGTTTCGATGTCGCTCACCCGCTCGCACTCGGCAAGCTTGTTGGGGCTGACGGCGACGTTCCAAACGTCGTCGATCAAGGCGATCGTGGAAACGATCGCGAGTGAATCCCAGCTATGATCCTTGAGCACCAGATCGGGCGTCACCTCGTTCGGCTCCAACTCCAGTATGTCCGCCAGCCCTATGCGGAATTCGTCCATCTTCGTCTCCTGAGATGCTACCATGTTATGCGCCCGCCCGCCCAAGACAGACCGACGCCGAAGCCGAGCAAGGCAAGCTGCTGGCCGCGTTGTAGACGACCGCGCGCGATCAGGTCTGCCAGTACGAAGGGGATGGTCGAGGACACGGTATTGCCGATCCCCTCATACAGCCGCGGTACTTTCGCGTCAGGCAGCTTCAGCTTTTTCTGTAAAGCATCGAGCATGAATTTGTTCGCCTGATGCAGCACAACGTGATCCACAGCTTCCACGGCGAGGCCCGACTTCTGCAGCAGAGCGTCGAACATACGCGGTACCTCGCGCAACGTGAAGCCCAGCACGCCGGCGCCATTCATGTAAAGATTGTCGTCGGAGCGGATGTTGCCGCTCGCGTCCGCCGTCTCGACGCGCGTCTGGTCTGATCGCGGAGTACGGAAGGCCCCGGCCTTCACGATCAGGTCCTTGCCGCCGCTTCCATCGGTTCCGAAGACGAACGGACCGATGTTACCGCCCTCCGTTGCTTGGACGAGCGTGGCAGCGGCACCATCACCGAACAATGTGCGAACGCTCTTGTCGCCATCATTGATGTATTTCGAATAGGTGTCGGCGGTCAGCAACAGCACCGATCGTGCCGCCTGGGTCGCGATCAACCCCGCAGCCACCGACAAGCCGTAAACGAAACCGGAACAGCCCAGATTCATGTCGAAGGCGCCTACTGATGTGGCGAGACCCAAGCGGTCCTGCAGCAGGCAGGCAGTTGTCGGGAGCACATGATCGGGAGCTTGGGTACAGAGGATGATGAAATCTACCGCGCCGGGAGACACCCCGTACTCTTCGAACAACCGTCGGCCGGCGCGAAAAGCGAGGTCTCCGGCCGTTTCATCTGCCGCCGCGATCCTGCGCTCCCGAATGCCGGTCTTATCCAGGATCTTTTCGGCCGGCCAATCAGGAAACAGCTCAGCCAACTGATCGTTCGTCAGCACCTCGTCGGGAAGGTGCGTTGCGACGTGTGTGATCCTTGCAGCGACTGAAGAACTCACGTTTACAAGCCTTTATTCCGGCCGCCAACGCAGCCGCCGTCCTGGACCCGCCTTTCGGGGATGATCACAGCCCTTAACAATGACGGGGCAAATGTCCACGCGGTAGCTTAGCGGGTCGCCTCGTCGAGGATGGCCGTGAATTCATCAGCTATGCGATCGACCTCCGCATCGCTCAGGGTCGGATGGGTCAGGAACATGATGCTCGTCTCACCCAGCTCACGGGCGATCGGAAACCGCTCCGCAGGACGCCCAGGCGCGACATCAAACGCACGTTCGAGGTAGACTTCCGAGCAGCTGCCCTGGAACAAGGGAACGTTCCTCGCACCGGCCTCTGCAATGATCCGGTCGCGAGACCAGCCGTCGCGCAAGCCCTCCGGTCGGACGTAGCAATAGTAGCGATAGGCAGCGTGAGTATCTCGATCATCCACCCACGGCGCACGGATTGCAGCCGGAAACCGCTGCGCCGCGGCAGCGTAGCGGCGGGCGATCTCGTTGCGCCGGCTGGTCCAATCGGACAGCGAGCGTAGCTGAACGCGCCCGATCGCGGCCTGGATCTCGAGCATCCGCCAATTGGTCCCGATCGTCTCGTGCAGCCACCGATACCCTGGAGGGTGCTCGCGCTCATACACGGCATTCCAAGATTTGCCGTGATCCTTGAAGGACCACATCGATGACCACAGCGCCTCGTCGTCCGTGGTCACCATGCCGCCCTCACCACCTGTGGACATGATCTTGTCCTGACAGAAGGACCAAGCGCCGGCGTTCCCGAGCGAACCCACAGGACGGCCGCGATAGGCTGCGCCATGAGCTTGGGCGCAATCCTCCACCACTGAAAGGTCATGAGCGTCCGCCAATTGCTTGATCGGGTCCATGTCGCACGGCCAGCCCGCGAGATGGACGCAGATGATTGCTCGCGTGCGCGGGGTCACGACACGTGCGATCGTCTCTGCGGTGATGTTGCCACTGTCGCGATCGACTTCAGCGAACACTGGGATTGCACCGGCATTCACAACTGTCGAGACAGACGCAATGAAGGTCCGTGGCGTGACGATCACTTCATCGCCCGCGCCGATCCCGAGACCGTTCAGCGCCAGGTCCAACGCCAGTGTGCCATTCGCGACGGCGACGCCCTTCTCACATCCGACAGCGGCTGCGAACTCGCGCTCGAACATGCGACATTCGTCGCCCGTCCAATAGTTCACTCGACCGCTTTTCAAGACTGCGACGACCGCATCGACTTCTTCAGGCGTGTGGAATGGCCACGGGGAGACCCCGGCGTTCAGCATGGCAACCCTCAAGGAGAAATGAGACCGCCCGTCCTTAGCGGTGTACCCTCCGGATTGCCAGTGGCACAGATCATGCTCCGTCCGCGCGCGTTGCGCCGAACGCCGTTGGTCGTTAAGGGGCCGCTGTGTTTCTGGTACGCTGACGTTCCAGCTTGGGGTCTCATGTCCGCGCATATCATCGACTTCATCACTGATCCGGTTATGCGGCTACCCCGAGCAGTGAAGCGTTCCATTGTATTATGCGTCGACGCCAGTCTCTGCATGTTGGCTGTATGGCTCGCTTATTATCTGCGCATCAACGAATGGGTTCCACTGTCAGCGGCCCCACTCCCGGCAGCAGCGGCTTCGCTGATTGCTTTGCCGATTTTTGCTGCCTTTGGCCTGTATCGTGCGATTTTCCGCTATTTCAGCCTCGAAGGCATGGTGGTGCTGGCGCAAGCCACCCTCATCTACAGCCTCATCTATGCCGCGGTCTTCACGGCCTTCGGCATCACCGGGGTACCAAGAACCGTCGGCATCATCCAGCCGCTTCTCCTTCTCGTGCTCACAGCCGCGACCCGCGCGCTTGGGCCGTATCTGCTCGGAGGAGGGCTTCGGCAGTCCCTTCGGCGACGCCGGACCAGCAACGTCCTGATCTACGGTGCCGGTTCGGCAGGGCGCCAATTGGCAGCGGCCTTTCGGGACAGCTCGGACACGAAGGTGGTTGGCTTCATCGATGATGACGAGCATCTGCAAGGCAGCACGATCAGCGGACGGCGGGTTTGGAGCCACCGACGCTTGGCGGAACTAGTCGAGGATCTCGAAGTCTCCGAGGTGTTCCTCGCGATCCCCTCCGCATCGCGGCGACGTCGCAACGCGATCCTGGAAGCCATACGGACTCTCGACGTTGGCGTGAGGACATTGCCGGGCTTGTTAGACATTGCGCACGGTCGGGTCACCGTGAACGATTTGAAGCCGCTCGATATCGAGGATTTGCTCGGACGCGACTCAGTTGCACCCGACCGGTCGCTGATCGGGCGCACAATCCGCGATGAAACCGTCCTGATCACCGGAGCGGGCGGTTCAATCGGCTCAGAGTTATGCCGGCAAATCTTCGATCTTGAGCCAGTACGTTTGCTGCTCGTGGATGCGAGCGAGTTCGCGCTTTATTCAATCGATCGCGAGCTTCACCGGCTCGCGAGCGATAGCGATCGTGCCGTTCCCGAGATCATTCCTCTGCTTGGTTCGGTGTGCGACGAGCAGCGGATGGCCGAGATCTTCGCAACGTGGCGGCCGTCCACCGTGTATCACGCGGCCGCCTACAAGCATGTCCCTCTTGTGGAGCATAATGTTGTCGAAGGCCTGCGCAACAACGTGCTCGGGACCCTCATCTGCGCTCGATTGGCGCAACATCATGGCGCCACGAGTTTCGTTCTGATCAGCACCGACAAAGCGGTGCGGCCGACCAATGTGATGGGTGCAAGCAAGCGGCTTTCCGAGATGATCTTGCAGGCACTTGCCGCTCAAAGTTCGATGACTTGCTTCTCTATGGTGCGATTCGGCAACGTACTCGGCTCTAGCGGATCGGTGGTCCCGCTGTTTCGGCAGCAGATCGCCAGTGGCGGCCCTATCACAGTCACCCATCCTGATATTACGCGTTACTTCATGACCATACCCGAGGCATCGCAGCTTGTTCTGCAAGCAGCGGGCATGGCCGAGGGTGGGGAGGTCTTCGTCCTTGACATGGGCGAGCCGGTGAAGGTCGCCGACTTGGCTGCCCGGATGATTGAATTGTCGGGATTGCGACGTCGGACCGCCGATCAGCCTGACGGCGACATCGTGATCGAATTCACGGGATTGCGGCCCGGCGAGAAACTCTACGAAGAGCTGCTGATCGGGAACAATCCGACTCCGACCTCGCACCCTCGCATTATGAAAGCCAACGAAAACTTCACGCCGTTCGATCTTCTGCGCGACGAGCTGAGCGTCATGTTCGCTCTCCTAGAGGCGCACGACGTTATAGCTGCTCGGACTAAGCTGGCCGAGATTGTCCCCGATTATCAACCAGCCGATCGGATCGTCGATTGGGTGTTGGCCGCACGGAATACGGCTGTCGCTGGCGAAGCCATAGCCGTGCAAAGCACCCATGCCAGTGCCAGTCAGCGCACGGTCGTGGAATCTTGACCAGATAGCTAGCGCTTGGTCACCCGATACGAGGCGATCCCCGAGCAAAAAAATAGCGGCCCGAAGGCCGCTATTTCCTCGATCGCTGATGCCGAAGCGTCAGGCGCTGACCGGCAGGTCGTCGCCATTGCCGCCACCGGTCGCAGCGGCGACGCCGCCGACGACGACCGCGATCACCACGACCAGGATCAGGATGCTGCTCGCGACGAGATCGCTCTCACCGTCGAGCTCCGCGCCCGCGCGGGTGGAGACGGACAGCGCCGACGCCGGATTCGCCATCACCGGCGTGCTGGAAAGCGAAGCGGCCACCAGCGCCGCAGCCAGAGCCTTACCGAAACGCATGCGTAACCCCTCTTTTTGA
>SXGU01534444.1_pt1 | contig 23462 bp, 14 predicted proteins | sample 3174531 | NCBI WGS metagenome assembly SXGU01 (sample SAMN11356863, study PRJNA531348) | freshwater metagenome | isolation source: freshwater sample F1-140 | place: China: Fuxian Lake, Yuxi | collected 2017-12-25
ATCGCCGCGGCGCGGCGAGACGTTCGTCACGCGCAAGATCACCCGTGGCTTGGCGAACATCGCCCAGGGTCTGGAGCAGTGCCTTTACATGGGCAACCTGAACTCGCTGCGAGACTGGGGTCACGCGAAAGACTACGTTCGCATGCAGTGGCTCATGCTTCAACAGGACAAGCCGGTGGACTACGTGATCGCCACCGGGCAGCAGCACTCCGTCCGCGACTTCATCCTCTGGTCGGCGGCCGAACTCGGTATCGGGCTTCGGTTCGAGGGCGAGGGCGACCAGGAGCGAGCAGTGGTGGATTCCATCACGGGAGATCTCGCTCCCGCGTTGAAGCAAGGTGACCGCATCGTCAGCGTGGACCCCAGATACTATCGTCCAGCGGAAGTCGAGACTCTGCTGGGCGATGCTTCCAAGGCCCGAGAAGCCCTCGGATGGGTGCCCGAAGTCAGTGTGCGGGAGATGTGCGCGGAGATGATTGCCAACGATCTCGAGGCGGCGAAGCGGCTCTCACTGCTACGCCGACACGGGCACGACGTCACGGTCGCGAGAGAAGCCGGGCAATGAACAGCGGGGACTCGATCTTCGTCGCCGGACATCGCGGAATGGTTGGCTCGGCGATTGTCCGGCGCCTGAAGATGCTGGGGTACGACAACCTGGTGACCGCCGACAGGGAGACGCTCGACCTGACATCGCAGGCCGATGTCCGGGCGTTCCTCGCCCACGCAAAGGTCGATTGCGTCATCCTTGCTGCCGCGAAGGTCGGGGGGATCCACGCCAACAACACGTATCCCGCGGACTTCCTCTACGAAAACCTCATGATCGAGGCCAACGTGATCCAGACTGCGCACATGACGAACGTGCCGCGACTGTTGTTCCTCGGTTCGTCGTGCATCTACCCCCGGCTGGCCGCGCAACCGATGCAGGAAGACGCCTTGCTCACGGGCGTCCTCGAGACCACCAACGAGGCCTATGCGATCGCGAAGATTGCCGGCATCAAGCTATGCGAGTCGTTCAATCGCCAGCATGGCAGGGACTACCGCAGCGTCATGCCGACGAACTTGTACGGCCCGGGTGACAACTACCACCCAGAGAACTCGCACGTCATCCCAGCGCTGCTTCGCAGGTTCGATGACGCGGTGCGCGCGCGCGCGCCGGAGGTGGTCATCTGGGGACGCGGCACGCCCTTCCGCGAGTTCCTGCACGTGGACGACATGGCCGCCGCGAGCATCCACGTCCTGGGACTGCCGCAGGAGCGCTATCGCGCGCACACGGAGCCGACGCTCTCGCATATCAACGTGGGCACAGGCGTTGATTGCAGCATTCGCGAACTCGCGCAGACCGTGGCCAGGATAACCGGCTATCGGGGACAGCTTCGGTTCGATGCCACCAAGCCCGACGGCACGCCACGGAAGCTCCTGGACGTCTCGCGGCTTGAACGGTTGGGCTGGAAGGCCAGCATCTCGCTCGAGGATGGACTCCGCGATGCGTATGCGTGGTTCCGCGAGCACGCAAGCGAAGCACGCGGAGCCTGAGCGCGGGAGCCTTGTCGTTCACCACGGTCGCCGCAGCACCGGTGCCAGGTGCGCTTGCACTCGCGCGGTTCTCGCATCGGTCCAGATCTGCGCCCCGAACACGTAGATCCAGCGCGCCCTCGCCAGCGCTGGGAGCGCCACGAGATCGAGTTCGTCAGTAGCAATGCCCATTGCCTCGCCACACGCCGGTGACGGGAAGCTCGCCACGCCCTTGAGGACACGTTCCAGCGCCGGCGATGGTGGACCAAGCCGGTACAGCATGGGCACAACGCGCTCCACGTCCCGCGGCGCGAACGTCGGATCCATGCACCAGTCCGCGAGCACAGCCGCATCCAGGTGCTGGCGCGCAGGCATCTGACGGCGCAGTTCCGAGACCAGCGCCTGCCATTCCCCCCGGCGAGAGTGCGCGGCCTCGAAGTTGAGCTGAATGCGCTCGGCATCGCGCATCAGCGGCAGCGCCTGCAACCGCGCGGCGAGGCGTTCGATGTCTGCCGGTGACAGCGGCCGCCGGTAACGACGCGACGCGCCCACGAAGGCCACGGCCGTGCGTTCGATGTCCGCCGGCAGTCGCAACGCCCGCAGCCGCGGATTCACCCGCAGACCGTTCGACTGCAGCAGGAGTTCACCCGACAGGTAGGCCACGTCGATGGTTGGCATGACCGTGCGGGCGAGAAACGACAGGTCGTCACTCCGAGACCATGCCCAAAGAACCAGGTGCGGAGGCTCCGGGAGCCGCGGTTCAGGCGCTGATTGCGCTGCGGTCACTGTGCACAGCACCGCTACCAGGACCATGCGTGCCGCGGAGACCAAGGCCCTCATCGAGTCACGCATGTGAGCCGGCCCACGAAGTCCTGCGTCGACGCACGCGCGCAGACCCAGGGCTGCGTCAGCACGAGCGCTGCGATGGCGAGCACCTGTCAAGCACACCCCACGACTAGTAGAAGTAGGGTGTCTTCTTCGCCCATGCGCTCCCAGGGTAGCGCTTGTTCAGCAAGGTGTACGCGCGCCTCGAGAGCGCCGAGTCAGGGCTGCCGTAGCGAGTCGCACGCACCAGCAGGTGCAAGGCCTCGGGAACGCTCTGGTCTGCCGGCTGCGCCGCTGCATATGCCATCACGATACGGCCGAGCAACTGGGTAGCGTTGGCGATGCGCGCAAGACCCTCGCGCTCAGCGGTGGCAGCGGCTGCGGATTCGGCAGTCACGAACACCGGGCGATCCACCGAGTTGGTGGAGTCAAACGCCGTGGCTCCGTCGATCCACCAGCGCCACAGGCTGAGCAGGCCGATAGCATCTGCCGGCATGGCACGGCCCACGCCGCTCGGCACGTGCGGCGACACACCCGGCAGCCGCAACAACACCAGCGCCGCGCGGAACGCGCCCGCAGTGGGCACCCCGCTCGCCGGAACGCCGTCCACACCGGCAGCGAGCACCGCCGCCTGTGCCGGAAAAAAACGCGTGAAGGTCGGCGTTGCCGCATCCAGCACTGCCTCCTGGCCCAGCAGCCAGGCACGCAGCCAGGCCACGCCGATGAGCTGCCTGCGCACCTCGTCGGTGAGCGCTGTGCCGTCCATCGCCGACACCTGCACGAGTTCACGCGCCGTCAACCAGCGGTCGAGCTGCGCCGCAGGGTCCGGCAGCAGTGCCGGCTGCGTGCGCAAGTCGCGCAGCGCCGGCCAGGACTCGGCCTCCCAGTCGCGGTAGCCTTGCCCCGACTCATCCGTGTCGCCCTCCGGATTCGGACGCGCCTTTACCGCCACCGGGACACTTGCGTCCGGCTCCGGAACGCGCATCCAGTCACCCCACAGGTCGCGCTCGTTCTCGTAGGACAGGCCGATGATCGGGCCGACGGCGTACGCGAGGCTCGCGACCAGTGAAGGCGAGGCCGAGAAGCGCAGCCGCCGGAGCGCATTGCGATCACTGGTGCTGAGGCGTTCGCGAGCGAGCAGTGAGTCCAGCAGCACAACGCCCGTGGGGTCATTGCGCGCAACGAGCAGGCGGGCGCGCTCGAAGTGCAGCGGAAATGCTGCGGATTCGTCGAGCGGAATTGCAGCCACCGCAGTGAGTGCCGCATTCGTGCCCGCATCCTCGAACGGTGCGTGGATCAGCGTGGCCAGCAGCCAGTCGCGCGTACCGAGCGCTCGCCACTGTTGCAGCGCAATCTCGTACCCACCCGGCGCGGCATCGCTGCGCACGTTCAGCAGCCAAGCGCGCGCGGCCACCGCCACCGGCACGTCATCACGCAGGAAGCGCACTTCATCGAGGTCCTGCATGAAATCGTCCTCGGCGTCCCCGGCATCGAGCCGCGCCACGGCCGCCTGAAAGGCGGCGGTGGGATCACGTAGCAGCGCCACGCGCCGCTTCAGCCGCCCGAGCGAATCGTGCCGCGAACGTAGCGACGGATCCGCGAGCCCGGCTTCGACCGCTGCCGCGGCATGCTGGAGTGCCGCAATGCGAGCCGGCCCCTGCTCGGTGAAGTACAACGCCTCACGCATCCAGGTGCGTGCCACCAGATAGGCGGCAACGCCCCGCCACGGCGACGCCACGTCTGATGCAATCGCCTGAAAGGCCACGCCGGCACGCTCGCTGTCGCCGCGATAGAACAGCGCGGCCGCCTGCTGGTAGGCGCGGTCCGCCCGAAGCCACGCGGGCGCGTCCCCCGGTGCGGGTGCCGGATCCATGCCGCCGAGGATGGCGCAGTTGGAAAACACGGCGTCCTGTGCCAGCACCCAGTCGCGCACCCAGGCCAGCTCCGCGGCGGAACGCCCGCGGTGCTCGAGCAGGCGCTTGGTTGCGGTGGCGAACGCATCATCCGAGCAGTTCAGAAAGCTGGTGTCCAACTCGCCGTCGGTGAGCGTGCCGAACACCTCGATCTGCGGTGCCGCCGGGGTACCTGTTTCCTCTGAAAACGCTGCCCGCTTGCGCTTCCAGTAGCCGAAGCCATCTTCCTCGCTGCCGATCTGCAGTTGCGAGGTACGCGCCACGGCAATCTCGTTGGCCGTGAGCGGCCTGCCGCGCAACGCGCGTTGCGCCGCCCACAGGTAAAGCAGCCCGTAGTCTCGCCGCAGCACCCCGATGTCACCTGCGAGGTAGCTGTTAAGCCGCCCAGGCTCGGGCGTGTCCACCGTCTCGAAAACCGCCTCCGGCGCCCACGCCCCGGACGCGCGCACCTGCCCCGCACCGAGGATGCTTGCGCAACACAGCACAATAGTAGTGACCAGAGACCATGGAATACGGACGCGAACGACCGGGCGGCAACCGGACGACGACACGATGCTCAAGATGAGACTACTCGGCGAATGAGACTGCGACGGGCAAGCGTAACCGCAGCCCGGAGGGTTGTCAGTCGGGACTCGCGCAGATGCCTCGACTTGGGGAAGGCATTGCGGCCAGTCGAGACACACGACCGAGCGAAGACAGGTTCGCCCACGCCGCGCCTGCCGCACCCCCAATGGGCACCACGAGCCCTAGCAACTGTTGTCTCGGACGAAATCGCGGGTGCAGTCTTGCAAGCCCGCTGACCCATGCCGACTCCGCCCGGACTGTGCCAGCCTCGCGTCCGCCAGAACTCGACACTTCACTGCCACAGCATCCGGAGACCCCCATGCCCTACGACTTCAGGCTGATCCGCGTCGAAAGGAACGATCGCGTCGCAGTTGCCACGGTGGATGCACCGCCGATCAACATCATCACGCCAGAGCTCTACGCAGAGCTCGCGCAGCTGTCGCTGGACGTGGAAGCGGACCAGGACATCGCCGTGTTCATCCTACGCAGCGCGAATCCCGAGTTCTTCCTGGCGCACTTCGACGTCAGCGCGATCCTCCGCTTCCCGACGGACACGCCAGCAGAGCGCGATCCCAAGCTGAACCTGTACCACGCGATGTGCGAACGCTTCCGCACCATGCCGAAGGTGACGATCGCGCAGATCGAGGGCCGTGTGGGCGGTGGTGGCAGCGAGCTCTCGGCGAGCTTCGACCTGCGCTACGGCGTGCGCGGGAAGACGCGCATCAACCAGATGGAGGTGCCGCTGGGCATCCTCCCCGGTGGCACCGGTACGCAACGCCTGCCCCGGCTGATCGGCCGCGGCCGCGCGATCGAGGTGATCCTTGGCGCCAACGACCTGGATGCCGTGACGGCCGAGCGCTGGGGCTACCTCGATCGCATCTTCGAGGCCAACGAGATCGGTCCCTGGGTGGACGCCCTCGCGCGGCGCATCGCCTCGTTCCCGATAGAGGCCGTGCGTGCGGCGAAGCTGGCGATCAACGCCGCCGACCTGCCGCTGCAGGAAGGACTCGTCGAGGAGGCCTACCTGTTCCAGACCCTGCTGCGGAATTCCTCGGCCCAGAAGAACATGCAGCGCTTCCTGGACAACGGTGGCCAGACACGTGAGGGCGAAATGCGCGTGAACGACCTGAGCGCCCGGCTCGGGCGCGGGCTCTGACGCAGGGGATGGACACCCGCGCCACCGCTGCCGAGTCGCTGTGGCGCAGCACCGAGTTCCGCGCCTACATGGCGGCGACCGGATTCACGTCATTCGCGTTCAGCATGCAGCAGCTGCTGACCAACGTGCTGTTCATCGACGAGCTCGACGCCTCGGCGGCGCAGGTTGGGGTGGCCCAAGCGGTCATCGGCCTGCCCGGCCTGGTGCTGATGTTGTGGGGCGGTGCGAACGCGGATCGCGTGGACGGCCGCGCGCTGCTCGTGCGCATGTACGCCCTGATGGCGCTGCCGTCGCTGCTGCTGGCCTTCGTGTGCTGGGCCGGGGCGCTGCAGTTCTGGACCGTGGTGGCCTGGGCGCTCGTGATCTCGGTCTGCAACAGCGTGGCAAGCCCCGCCCTGCAGGCAATGCTGAACCGCATCTGTGGCTCGCAGGTTCAGCAGGGCGTCACCACCTCCACCATCATCGGCTTCGTGGTGCAGATCGGCGGGCTGCTGCTCGCCGGCCAGGTGGACGCGCTCGGCGCGGCGCTCGTGCTCCTGTTGCAGGCCGGCTTCGTCGCGGTAGGCAGCGGCATGATCACCCGCCTGTCGCCCGCACCCGTCCCGGCTGCCGCCGGCGACGCGCCGAGCTCCACGCTCGCCAACATCCGCGCGGGCCTGCTTGCGGTCTGGAACGATCGCGTGATGCTGAACGTGATGTCGCTGAACTTCCTGTCGATGCTGTTCAACGCCGGTGCCTTCACCATCGTCTTCCCCTTCCTGATCCTGAAGGCCTATGCCGGCGAGCCGCACTTCCTGGCGGTGATGATGGCGGTGTTCTTCGCCGGTGCCACCGCGTCGAACTTCCTGCTGCTGGCGTTCATGCCCATCCGGCGGCTGGGGCGGCTGTTCCTGCTCATGCAGCTCACGCGCATCGTCGTGCTGCTGGGGCTGTGGTTCCAGCCGGGCCCGGTACTGCTCGCGCTGTTCACCTTCCTGTGGGGCGTGAACATGGGCATCACCAGCACCACCTCCCGTGCCATCGTGCAGGAACTCGCCGCGCCTGCCTTCCGCGGGCGGGTGATGTCGGTACTGAACCTCGGTTTCCTCGGCGCGGCGCCCTTCGCCGCGCTGATGCTGGGCAGCGTCGTCGAGTGGGTCGGGCCGGTGCATGCACTGCTGCCGGGGGTCGTCGCGTCGGTGGTGATCTTCGGCTACGGTGTCCTGCGTACGCCGATCTGGACCCACGAGTCCCCGCACGCCTGATCTGGGCATGCGTGCGCCGCATCGACAGTCTTTGACCGCCCGGCGATCCGTGGCCAGAATCGGGTGCCTGCCCGCTAACGACAATCATTCATGCTCAGCCAGCTGCGAATCGTGCACACCTCCGACGTGCACCTCGACGACAACGCCGAGGGCCAGCGCGCGCAGGCGGCGTTCGCGCAGGTGGTCGACGCGGTGCTGGCCCAGCACGCGCAGCTGTTCCTCATTGCCGGCGACCTGTTCGACCACAATCGGGTGCCGGGGCACGTCATCGACTTCGTGCACGCCCAGCTCGCGCGCGTGACCTGCCCCACGGTGATCATCCCGGGCAACCACGACTGCTACAACGAGCGCTCGATCCTGCGCCGGACCGACTTCGACCCCGACGAGCACGGCATCCACCTGCTGTCGGAGGAGGACGGCCAGCGCGTGCACTTCGACCACCTGCACGCCACGGTGTGGGGCCGCGGGATGATCGAGCACGAGCCCGCCAACAAGCCGCTGCGCAACGCGCCCGATCGGCACGGCGACACCTGGAACATCGGCATGGCCCACGGCTTCTACGTGGACTATCCGGAAACGATGCGCTCGTCGCTCATCACGCCGGACGAGATCGCCGCCAGCGGTTTCGACTACCTGGCACTCGGGCACGTGCATGTGGCGTCGGAGATTCGCCACGGCCAGACGCTCGCCTGCTATCCGGGCTCGCCGAGCATGGGCTACGGCAGCACGCGCTATGTGCCATCGGTGGCGGTGGTGGACCTGCTGCCGAGCGTCGGGCCGCAGCTGCGCATCGTGGCGCTTCCGAAGGCCGAGTAGCGGCTGCGAACCCGCACTGCTCAGCGTTCCGCGGCAGTCTCGATCTTCTGTCCGACCTTCGAGAGGTCCTTGCCGAAGCCGCGGATCGTGTTGCAGGCGGCGAGCCCGACCACGCACAGCAGCAGCACCGCCAGAAGGCCCGCCCTTCGCCCGTCCATTCCTGTTGCCTCCACGAGATCACTGACGATTGCCGCGTGCCGACCGATCGGCACCGCGCTCCTTCCGGTCCGCTCGCCTACCAGGGGCGCCGCCACTTCTTCCAGTCGAACGGCTCGATGCCGTGATCGGTGAGTTGCCAGATCGACGCCTCGGCCTTGCCGTTGGCGATGTCCAGGAAGCCGATCGTGCCGAGCTGCGTGTTCAGGTTGCGCGGGAAGGTCGGCGAACCCGGGTTCACGCACAGCACGCCGTCGAAGTGATCGATCGCCTCCACATGCGTGTCGCCATAGACCAGCACGTCGGGCCGGCGTTCCGGGAACAGCTTCTTCACCCAGCGATCCACCGTGAGATGCGGTGGCATCTGCGGCATCGGCACGTAATGCGTGAGGCCGATGTGCACGCCGCCAGCCTCGATCAGCCAGGCCTCTTTCAGCCGCGGGTCATCGGGCTGCACGTCGCGGCCCGCAGAACCGTCTTCACCGTTGCCACGGGCGACATAGATGGGCGCCACCTTCTCGAGCTGGTCGATCACCCACAGCTCGTGGATGTCGCCGCCGTGCAGGATGAACTCCACACCGTCGAAGGCGTGGAAGATCTGCGGCCACAGCTCGGGATGCGCCTCGGGGATGTGGGTGTCTGAGATGAGCCCGATGCGCACGTGGATGGCCTCGCAGGTCGCTGGTCGCTGGTCGGTGATCGCAGCGGAGAAGTGGCTGGCAGTCTATCCCCAGAGTAGGTCGACCAGGCCGCTTGCGCGGCGCGTGAGCGTGGCGAGCGCTGCATCCAGAACGGGCTGGGTCGCGAGCAGGCGAACGCGTTGCCGGGCCCGGGTGACCGCGGTGTACACCAGCTCGCGCGTGAGCAGCCGGGTCTCGTTGGCCGACGGCGCGCGCGGCAGCACCACGGCAACCTCGGTGAACTCCGAGCCCTGACTCTTGTGGATCGTCATCGCATACACCGGCTCCCAGGCCGGAAGGCGCGCCGGGGCGAGCAGGCGAACGCCGTCCGTGCCCTGCGGAAACGCCACCTTCAGCGCGGTGCCCTCGCGCACCACCACGCCCACGTCACCATTGGCAAGCCCGTTGCGCGGATCGTTGCGCAGCACGATCAGCGGCAGCCCGGGCCGGAGTGCCACCGCGGCCGCCGCGCTGCGCCGGCCATGGCCGGGCGGCCGCGCTGCCAACGCCTCGGCGATGGCGCGATTGAGGGCCAGCACGCCATCGCGACCCTCGCGCACGGCACACAGCACGCGGAAGCCGGCGAGTGCAGCGAGCGCCGCGGCGGCATCACCCTGCCGCGCCGCCTCGAGCATCGGCCGATAGTGCTGCGCCGCGTACTGCACCAGCGCCAGGGTGTCGGGCGCCTCCACCTGCACGTCGGCATCCGCGCCACGGGCTCGCGCCAGCGCATCCGCATCGCCGGCATTGATCGCTTCCGCAAGCCGGGCGATGCCACCGCCTGCCACGAAGCGATGGCTCGTGCGCAGCCAGGCCAGGCAGTCGGCCATCGCCGGCACGTTTGTGGCGCCGAGATCCACGATCGGCTGACCCGTGAGCGCGTCGAGCGCATTCGCCGTGGCGTGCGAGAAGCGGCGCGCCTGGTAGTGCGACGCAAGGCCGCGGCAGATGTCGCCCAGTACCCGGCCCGCATCCACGCTGGAGAGCTGGTCCTTGTCACCCACGATGACGAGCCGCGCCGACGGTGCCAGCGCATCGAGCGCCGCGCGCGCGAGCCGCAGGTCCAGCATGGATGCCTCGTCGATCACCAGCACGTCCACGGGCAGCGGTTCGCGCGCGTGGTAGCGGAAGCTGTTCTCCAGCGGCCGGTAGCCGAGCAGGCGATGCAGCGTGGATCCCTGCTCGGGTACGCGCGCAAGCGCGGCCTCGTCGATGAACGCACCTGTGTCGCCAATGCGATCACGCAGGCGCTGCTTCGCCTGCTGCACGGCGTCGCCGAGGCGAGCGGCCGCCTTGCCCGTGGGTGCAGCGAGTGCGATGCGTGCGCCAGGATGCTGTTGCGCGAGCAGCACGAGCGCGCGCGTGACCGTCGTCGTCTTGCCGGTGCCCGGACCGCCGGTGATCACCGTCAGCCCGCGCCCGAGCATCATCGCCGCCGCCACGCGCTGCCAGTTCACGGGCTCGGCCGCGCTGGCCTCGAACAGACTCGCGAGCGCAGCAGGCAACGCCGCTGGGTCGACCGGGACTGCACCATCCCCATCTTGCGCGACAGGCTGCGGGGAATGCTGCGACTGCAGCTGCCAGGGCGCCGCCGCACGCGCGAGCAACGCTCGTCCCAGCGCGCGCTCGTGCTCGAACTGGCGCGCCAGATACAGGCGTGTGCCAACGAGCACGAGCGGGCGCACGGGGTGCGCCTTGTCTCCGGCACTTGCCATCAACTGCACGGCGGGGCTGGCATGCAGCGCTGCGAGCAGGCGATAGGTGGGCGGATAGCGAGCGGGCGCGCCGAGTTCGAGCGGATCGTCGCTGCCCAGGCTCGCCAGCTCCACGAACACGTCCTGCCGCGCGCTGCGCGCACTGGCCAGCGCGGCGGCGAATGCAAGCAACTCCAGGAGCGAATCCCCCGCGGCAGCGGCAGTAGCAGTAGCAGTTAAATCCGCGTCATCTGCCACCGGCGCACCATGCCTGCAGATCATGTGTGCAAACGCGACATCGAACTGCGCCAGCTTGCCCTCGTCACGCAGCGCAAGCAGGCGCCCGAAGGCGGACGACACGCCAGGGCCCGGTGGTGGCGCCAGCACCTGCGATGGGTCGATCCTGGTCATGGCGCCGCACCACTGGCATCAAGGCCGTCGAACACGGCGTCCAGGTCGTCGAGCACGGCGACCGTCGGCACGTGATGCCACAGGCCGGCACCCGGCGCGTCGATGCCGCGCACGAACCAGTAGATGCCTTCTGGCCGCGCATCCGCAACGCCGCGCTGGCGAAGCCACCGGCGCAGTGCGACGGCGTAGATCAGCAGTTGCAGTTCGTAGCGATGCGCGCGCATGGCGTCGAGCAAGCCGTCGCCCGTGTACGCAAGTGCCTCGTTGCCCAGGTGGTTCGACTTGTAGTCGAGCACCACGTAGCGACCACGCCACGCGAATACCAGGTCCATGTAGCCCTTCAGCAAGCCCTGCAGCGGCTGCGCGTCGAGCGCCTCGCTGGCGTAGCCATGCCGCCGCAGCACCGCGTCGAGCGCCGTGACATCGCCGCCCTTCAGCGGCAGCGTGAACTCCACTTCCGCATGAAGCCGGAGCGAGGCAAGTGACGGCGCCTCGCCATCCACGGCAAGCGCAGCGATCGGCATCTCGCGAACGCGGCGCATCCAGTCGATCAGTGCATCGATGTCGAGCCGCCCTTCCGGGCTTGCACGCGCGAAGCCGTGGGAGCGCACCAGGCTCTCCACCCGTTGCCGACGATCGCCTTCCTGGTCCCAGCGCTCGAGCACATCGTGCAGCAGCGAACCGGCAGCCGGCCCGCGAGGAAAGCGCATGTGGAAGGGAAGGCCTGGCGGGCTCGAGGTGGTCCGCGGAAGTAGAGCGGGATCGCGTGGGAGCGCCTGCGCTTCGTCATCACGCATGCCGTCGCCATGCACCCGCGAGTCTTCAGGTGGGGGTGCAGGTAAGTCATCCGTTGCCGGGTCGTCCGCACTGACCAGGCCGTCGTCACCCACGGCTGCCTCATCGGCAACACCTGGCATGGGTTCAAGCGCATACCTGCGGGCAACGATCGACGAGTAGCTGCTGATGCGCCAGCGATCGGGGATCTCGCAGTGGAAGGGGGTCACGACCTGCCTATCCACCGCCGTCGATGCCCTGGCGCTGGTTGCTGCGTGCAAGCGCGGTGCATCGCCCGCCTCGGGCGGCAGCACGTCCACCGCAATGTCCCGCGCCCCGGCGGCCAGCAACTCGAGCGGCAGGAGCAACGATGTGCGCAGGTCTTCCGGCTTGGCTTTACCCTCCAGCTTGGCTGTGCCTTCCAGCTTGGCTTCACCACGCGACGCGGATTGCAGGGCTGGAAACAGCAGATGCCCCAGTCCTGTCTCCTGCAGTGGTACCTGCGTGCCCACGGCACCGCCGCAGGCAACGCCTACGTAGCAGGCGCGGCGGGCGCGCGTGAGTCCCACATACAGAAGACGCAGGTCTTCGGCGAGCACGGCCTCGCGCAGTGCCTCGGGATCACCACCTGCCCGTGTGGCGCCCGACAGGTCCACGTAGGCGCGATAGCGATCCGGGGGCGGCGACGCAGCCGGAGAACCCGCGCGAGGCGTTGGCGATGGCGCGACCGCAGGCAGTGACGGCGGCACGCGCTCGTGCAGCACCGCGCGGTCGTTCCTGCGGCCGGTCCACTGGAACGGCAGGAACACCACGTCGTACTCGAGGCCCTTGGCGCCATGCAGCGTGCGGATGCGGATCAGGCCCTCGTCGCTGTCAAGGCGCAGCAGCCGCGTCTCCTCCTTCTCCTGCGCTGCTGCATCGATGCGCGCGTCGAGCCAGTCCGCCACCTGCACAACGCTGCGCGTGCGCCGCCACTCCGCTTCCAGCAGTTCGCAGAGATGGCGAATGTCGGTGAACCGGCGGCGGCCGTCGGGATGGCCAAGCACGCGCGTGGCAGCGCCGTCTTCGCGCAGCCACTGCCGCATCCAGGCGAGCACGCCGCGATCGTGCAGCGTCGGCAAGGGTGCACGGAAGCGCTCCGCGATGTGCTGCCAGGCGGGCGAATCGAGCGGGCAGGCCGCGAGTTCACGCGCACTCATGCCGCCAATGCCGGTGAGCGCGAAGGCGCGCAGCCGCGTCTCGTCCTCAGGAGCAAGCGCCGCATGCAATGCGAAGCGCAGTTCGCGTGCGGTGTCACTCGCGAACACGCTGTCCTGGCTCTGGAACGCGGCATCGAGACCGACGGCGCGCAGTGCATCGCGCACCCGCCGGCCCTCGCTCCAGTTGCGTACGAGCACCGCGATGTGATCTGCGCGCAGCGGCTTGCCGTCCACTGCAACGTCGTCGTCGAGCAGCATGCGGATGCGCCAGGCGGTCGCGCGCGCCATGCGCGCGAGCAGCGTGCCCGTTGCGAGACGCTTCGACCCGTTCGCGTCTGCACAGAACTCGAACCGCAATGGTGCCAGCGGCTGCCCGCCGCGCGTGAACGACACAGGCGCCGCAGGCGGCCTGTGCACCAGCGCGCTCTCGACCTCGCGATACGTGATCTCGGGCACCGCGAATCCGTCACGATCGCGATAGAGCCGGTTCAGCGCACGGACGAGTTCAGGGCTGGCCCGGAAGCTGCGGCGCAACTCGCGACGGCTGCCTTCGTCGACGGATGCAGCAGCCTGCAGGTAGCTGTACACGTCCGCACCGCGAAAACCGTAGATCGACTGCTTGGGATCGCCGATGAGGATGCAGGCCGGCGCAGCGGCGACGGACGATGGCGGGTAGATTGCGTTCAGGATGCGCCACTGCACGCTGTCGGTGTCCTGGAACTCGTCGACCATCGCGACGGGATAGCGCTCGCGCAGCCCGGCCGCGAAGCGCTCGCCGCCCGGCCCCTGCAGTGCAGCAAGCATGTCGCGCAGCAGGTCGTCTGGCCCGATCACGCCCTGCTCGAGCTTGTCGCGGCGCAGGCGGTCGCGCGTGCCCTCGAGTGCGGCGGCGAACGCCACCAGCAGCAGGTCGTCGATCGCCGACAGCGCGGGGCCCGCGATCGCGATCATCTCGTCCACCAGCGCGCTCTGCTTGCCCTTACCCATGCGCGGGTTGGCACAGGCGTTGACCAGCTTGCGCAGGCCGATGCCTGCGGCCGTGAAGGGCGGCAACCCACCATGTAGCCAGAGCAGCAGCGCATCGCGCATGGGCGGCACCGCGAGGTCCAGCCTGGTCGCGGCGCGCAGCAGGCCTTCGTCACCGTGCAGCAACGCGTCGGATCGTCCGTCAGCGCGCAGGAAGCCTGCGAGTGCCCTGAGCCTGACCTGCAGCTGCAGAATCGCGCCATCCAGGTCCAGCGACGGCACGCCGCGCAGCGCGACGTCTTCCCGCCGCAGCAGCGCGCCCATCTCGTCACGCAGGTCGTCCGGCTTCTTCCACTCCGCGAGCAGCAGCCCGGCGACCGTCGCGTCAGGATGGCGAACCAGGCGGCGCCAGGCATCCGTGGCGGCCACACGCACCTGCGCGCTGTCGTCGATCGCGAACGCTTGTGCGAACGGCGCGCCACTTGCGAACGCCTGCTCGCGCAGGGCTCGCATGCAGAAGCCGTGCAGCGTGTGGATGGCCGCGGTATCCACCAGCGTGGTGGCGGCCCGCAGCAGTCCAAGTGCACGCGCGGGATCGTCCACCTGCGGGAGAAGCTGCGCGATGAAGGCGTCGTCGTGCAGCGCGTTCGTCTCCAGCAGCTCGGCGTCGTCCCTCACCTGCGCGAGCGCATCCCGTACATCGGCGATACGCGACCGAACACGTTCGCGCAGGCTGTCGGTGGCTGCCTCCGTGAACGTCATCACCAGGATGCGATCGATCGGCACCGGCGCGGCCATGCCATGCCCGAGCAGCGCACGCAGGTGCAGCGCGGTGATCGAGTAGGTCTTGCCCGTGCCGGCGGACGCCTCGATCAGGCGCCGCCCGTACAGCGGAAATCGCAACAGGTCGAGTTCGCTCACGACGATCCCTCGCCAGCATCGGATTCGCTGCCCGTGGTGCCTTCCCGTGGTTGCGGCATGCTCGCCTGCGCACCGATGTCGGTCTTTCCTGCATTGGGCTTCCTGGGGATGGGCTTCCTGGGGATGGTCTCCCTGGCCGCAGGCGTCCTCTCCTTGCTCTCCTGTCTATCCGTCTCCTGCTTCTCTTTCCTGTCGGCGGATTTCTTGGCCGCTGCCTGCGCCTTGCCGTCGCCGAGCATGCGTTCGAACGCGGAGTACGCGCGCCGCGCACAGTCCTGCCAGCCCTCGGGTGGCTCGACGCAGTCGCCCCACAGCAGCTGCACGTCGTCACCCAGACGTTCCGCTGACGAATAGCGCTCGCTGAAGCCGCCTCGATCCGCGTCGATGCCCCAGGCGGCGAGTGCCTTGGCCTCGTCATCCGAGGTGACGAGTGCCTGCGCCGTGTGCACGAACAGCGGCAGTGGCTGCATGCCGGCGGCGCGATACAGCGCACCGAGATCCAGCAGCGCCTTGCGCGCGAGCTCACGCGGGATGGGTGCGAGGCCATGCGTCTTCTCGACGTCCATCAGCACCGAGTCCGCCGGCATGTCGCTCGCGCACAGCAACAGCTGCGCCACATAGGCATCGGCGAGATCACGCGGGTTCACCTTCCCCACGCGCAGATACAGGTAGCCGAGGGGCCCGATTCGCTCGAGGTCGCCCTGCACATGCAGTGTCCAACCACTGTCGCGCCTGCTGCCGGGCGCGCCTTCCACGTCGGCCGCCTGCAGCCGCAGGTCCACGGGGACGGCAGCCGTGGGCGCGCGCGCACCGTCGCGCTCGAGCAGCGCACCGAGTTCATTGCGCCAGCCTTCGAGCAGCTGCGCGCCAGCAAGACCATGCGGCAACAGCCCGCTCGCGCGAACGCGCGCAGCCCAGGCAGCGAACCTGCCTTCCCGCAGCGCAGCAAGCGCATCGCTCGCAAGGCCGTGCCGTTCGAGCGCGTCGAGCGCCATCGGCTCGTCGTCGTCGAGGGTGTCGATCTCGTCCGGCACCCGCACATCGAGCACGTTGCGCAGGTACCAGGTGGCGGGCCGACGCAGGAACTGCCGCAGCGTCGCTGGCGACACACGCGTGACCTCGTCGACCTCCCGCACGGGCTCAGGTGGGCTCGGCGAAGAGCCCCATGCCGCTGCAATCTTCGCCACCCGCCTCGTCCAGAGGTCCTCGTAGGTCACGAGCGCCTTGCCGTCGTAGGCCGTGGAGAAGGGCTGCAAGGGATGCCTGTGCACGAGCTGCGACTGCAGCGGCGTGTCATCCATGCGCCGGAAACGCTGCAGCAGCACCTCGAGCAGTTCACTCACCAGTACCGAGGGATTGCGTGGCTGGCCGCTGCGATCGCTCTCCCCAACGTGGCTCAGGTGCAGCCGCGTGCGTGCGGACAGCACCGCATCGAGGAACAGCTGCCGATCTTCATCGCGGCGCACGCGATCACCCTTGCGCCGCCCGCCGTGGGCCATGAGGTCGAAGCTCGGTGGCGTGGCCTGGCGGGGGAAGTCGCGCTCGTTCATGCCGAGCAGGTGCACGTGGGCAAACGGGATCGAGCGCATCGGCAGCAGCGTGCACACCGTGACCGCACCCGTGAGGTAGCGCGGTGTCTCCGACGTTGCGCGCCACGCATCCTCCAGGTACTCGCGCACCACGGCCGCGCCCAGCAGCGGTGCGAGAGGCAGCGCAACATCCAGTGCTGAATCCGGCGTCGGCACCTGCCCGGCTGACAGAAGCGGGTCGCCTGACAGCTGCGAGTCGGCTGGCGCACGCGCATCGCCTGCGGACGACGCAGGCAGCCCGTCTATCGCAACCGCAACCGGCGGCTGGTCAGCCACGAGTCGCCGCAGCGCATCGCGCAGGCCGCGCAGGGCAAGGAACGCATCGGCATCGTCGCGCGCCGGCGCAAACAGCGCCGTCACCCAGCGCTCGATGCGCTGCTGCCAGCCCGCGGCGTCGACGGGGACGTGCAGTTCACGTTCGATGCGGCCGAGTTCGTCGAGCAGGCGCAGCACGCCGTCGAGGGCACGCGCAGCCTGGCCTTCAACGCCGGCAACGGGCGCGACGCCATCGAACAGGACGGCACCATCATCCGGCCCACCGACTGGCGTGATCCTGTGGGACATCGCATCGTCCGGCATGACAGCGTCCGGCATGGCATAGCCGAGCAGCAGTCGCTCGAGTCCGAAGGCCCAGGTGTTCGGCTGTTCGCCGCGTGCCGCACCCTGCGGCACCACGACTGCACCTTCCGCCATGACAGGATCATCGGCGAGCACGGGCAGGTCGCGACGCCGCCAGTCCCCGGCATCGCGGCCCCAGCGAACACCGGCCTCACGCAACCAGTGGCGTGCCTGCTGCAGGCGCTCGTCCGCAAGGTCGAAGCGGGCCTGCACGGCGGGGATGTCGAGCAGCGAGAGCACCTCGCTCGCGGTCCAGCGACTGCTGTCGAGCTGCAGCAACTGCCGCAGTGCGGCGAGCACCGGCGCAGCTGCCTCGTCCAGGCGATCGGCGATGGCGACGCGGATGCGGCGTTTCTCGGGCACGCTGTTGAACACCGCCTCGATGAGCGGCGCATAGGTCTCCAGATCCGGCACCATCACCACGACGTGTCGCGGCTCGAGGCTCGGGTCTGCCGCAAAGCCCGAGAGCAGGCGATCGTGCAGCACCTCCACCTCGCGCAGCGCGCTGTGGCACTGGTGCAGCTCGAGGCTGTCGTCATCGGGAGCGACGGCCGTGTCGTCCCGGCGATCGCCGTCATGCTCCCCGAGTCGGAAGGCTGCGTCGTCGGCAGACAAGAGGTCGGCCGGTGACCTCAGGTCGAGGATGTCGAGCTGCAGCCGCGCCAGCATCGTTGCCTGTGCAGGCTCCACGAAGCACTCGTTGCCTGTCGCGTGCTCGCCCAGCGCCTCGACGAGTTCATTGAGCAGGTCCACACCCTCGCGGTTCATGCGGCCGCAGCTGGCGAGCAATGGGTGCCCGGTCTCGAAGTAGTGTGTCTCGGCCGCCGGATCGAACAGCGAGCCGCGCGCTGGCGATGCGTTAGCCACAGGGTTGTGGGCCTGGCGGATCTCCAGCAGCGCAAGCGTTCGTGCGCTCACGATGTCTGCCCAGTACTTTCGGCAGGCGTTGGGCATGAACACGTCGACTTCAAGCCGCTGGCTCAGCGCACCGAAGAGCAGCACGAGGTCCGGCGGCAACGCGGGGACGCCGAACACGCTTACCCAGCCGGGAACCTGCGCAGGCAGTGACACGCCCGGATCAAGCACGCGCGCGAGCACCTCCTCGAACACGCGCGCGCGATGTGGAGCCCCTCCGACATCGGCGACGAGGCGCCGCCATAGTGCGGGCTGCCACGGCTCGGCTGCGAAGCGTTGTGCATCCTCCAGCGAGCGGAAGGCTGCACCTTCGAACGCGGCGATCCAGTCGCGCCGATACACCAGGTACTGATCGAACAGCACCGCCAGCCGCGTCGCCAGCTGGTAGCGCTTGCGCTGCGCCCGGTCCTCGTCCACGTCCGCTAGGTAGGTACGCAATGGCGCGAACGTCGGTTCGTGCAGCATCGGAAGCAGGTGGAACAGCCGCCAGCGCAAGCGCTCGAGGGCGTATTCGGACTCGCCAGGCAGCGTGGGATCGAATGCTCGGAACACCTGCCACGCGAAGGACGCGGGCAGCTGCACGTCGAGTTGCGCGGCAATGCCGAGTGACTCGGCCATGTGCTGGCGCAGCCACTGCCCGGTGCCCATGCTGGGCACCACGACATGCACAGGCTGCAGCGGGTCAGCCGTCGTGTGCGCCACCTCGGCGAAGCGTGCGAGGAACACCTCGGCGAGTGCTTCCAGCCGATTGGATGAGTGCAGGCGCAGCATCAGCAGGGCCTGCAGCGGTCAACGCTGCGCGATCCGTTTGCTGAGGAGCGAAGGTTCACAGCGGCCGCCCAAGGGAGATGAAGAACACGTCACCGCCATCCTCGGTGACGCCGTAGCCAAGGTACAGCGGCCCAAGCGGCAGGTCTGCGCCTACCCAGAGATTGCCCGAGAAGCGCAGGCCGTCCCAATCGAACCGCTCGTCGTCGGACACGTCGCCGTAGCCGAGTGACACGCCTGCATAGGTGTCGACGATCGGCGTGCCCAGCGGCACGTAGAGATCCACGCCCATCAGCAGCGCCTGCTGCCCGCTGAGTTCGTTGGCAGACACGCCGGAGAGTCGGAACGCGCCGCCGAGCCGCGGCCGCCGGTGCAGCGGCGCGATGCCACGCAACGTGCGCTCGTAGCTCGCGCGCGACACCAGTCGCGCGCCGAAGAAGGAGGTGGCCATCAGTGCGTCGGCGCTCACCTGGTCGAACTGCTCGTCTGCACCGAACAGGCCACGCCCACTCAGGCCCTGCAGCATCACGCGCGCTCCTGCGGAAGGAAAGAATCGATCGTCCATGTCGTCCCAGGTGAAGGCCGCGAACCACTCGCCGATGTTGCGATCGTCGGCGCGCGGCAGGTTGCTGCCCACGCGTGCGTGCGCCTCGAACTGGCCCGCGCGTACGCCGGCATCCAGACGTGCACGGGTGCCGAAGTCGTAGCCCACGCGCAGCTCGGCGTGCATCTCGGCGAGATCGATTTCTGCGATCCGATCGCCGCCGCTGTCGAACAGGCCCTGGCGCCGGTTGGCGTAGAGCAGCCGCGGTTGCAGGAACCAGCCGTCGCTGCGGCCAAGCGGCTGGAACAGCTCGGTGAAGACCAGCCGCTGTTCGCCGACCTGAAGGTAGCTGCGCCACTCGCCACCGTTGCGCGAGAAGTTGGTGCGCTGGTAGTCGATGCCGACGCTCGCCTCCGCGCCACCGGCGAGGTCGCCCTCGGCAAGCAGGCGAAGGTTGAGGTAGTCCGGTCCCCAGTTGCGCTCATCCACGTGCACCTCGACACCATGCTGCACGCCTTCCTGGCCCTGTCGCGTGACGATCTCGTAGCGCAAAGTCTCGAACAGCTCGGTGCCGTAGGCTGCCGCCAGGCGCGGCTGCACAGTCTCGGGCACGAGGGGCTGGCCCACGAGTTCGTCGAGCCGCATCTGCCGGCGCAGCACCGAGTTGGTGATGCCGGAGTGATTGCGCAACGTGTAGAAGCTGATCGGCGGCGTGACCAGCGGCGCGCGCCGTGCCAGCAACTGCGCCGCATGCAGCGCCGGGTCGCGGCGCAAGTGTGCAAGACGCCCTGCGGCTTCGTGCACCGCCGCCTCGCCGATCGTGACCATCTCGGTCATGCGGCTGAACTCGGTGTTGCCGAAGCCGTCGAGCGTCGGCGCAATCAGTACGTCGGACACACCCAGCCGAGCCCGCTGCGCGTCGGTGTTGCGGCGCGTGAGAATGTTGGTGAGCTGCTCGGTGACGTCGACCGCCGAGCGGATCGAGTCGCGCGGCAGCAACGGCTCGCTCACGTCGACCGCGATCACGGTGCGCGCACCGAGCGCGCGCACGACATCCACAGGGAGGTTGTCTGCCACTCCGCCGTCCACGAGCAGCCGGCCGTCAATCGTCACCGGCGAGAACACGCCTGGCACGGACATGCTGGCACGCAGCGCCAGGGCAAGGTCGCCACCACGCAACACCACGGCCTCGCCCGTGGCGATGTCGGTGGCGACGACGGCGAGCGGGATCGGTAGGCGCGAGAAGTCGCGTTCGCCCGGCGCACGGGCAGCAATGCGCGCCAGCACGAGGCCGATGTTGTAGCCCGTGATCAGGCCGCCGCGCAGCCTGAAGCGGCCGTCGGTGAAGCCCAGGCCAGGATGCAGCAGCGCTAGCTCGTCGTCCGTCTTGCGGCGGAAGGAGACGACCTGGCGTGCGATGCGATCCGAGAACGCCTCGTCCCAGTCCACGCTCGCTGCGAATGCCTCGATCTCGTCGGGCCCCATGCCCGTGGCGTAGAGCGCCGCCACGATCGCACCGATGCTCGTTCCCGCGACACAGTCGACCGGGATGTTCGCGGCCTCGAGGGCACGCAGCACACCGATGTGCGCTCCGCCGCGGGCGCCACCGCCACCGAGGACGAGGCCGACCTCGCACGCACTCGCCGTGCCGCCGAGGAGCGATACAAGCAGTGCGCAGGTCGCGGCGAGCCGTGCGGGCAAGGCCCCTACTCCAGGAAGATACGCAGCCCCTCGCCGCGCAAACGCAGCGTGGCCAGCGCCTGCCGCTCGAGCTCACGGATGCGCGCAGGCGAGAGGTTCAGCACCGAGCGCAGTGCCTCCGGCGAGTGCTCTCCCCGCGCGCCCACGCCGAATCGCAGCCGCAGCAGTTGCGATTGCTCCTCCGGCAGGGAGCGCAACAGCGCATCGAGCTCGCTGCCGAGTTCCTCGCGCGCATGCACCGCGTCGCCACCCTCGCTCTCGCCGGCGATGCTCGCGTGCCAGGACGCCTCGCCATCGTCGTAGCGCGGTGCGTCGAGCGACAGCGCCTCCGAGAACAGCGCACGCAACGTGTCGAGTCGCGCGAGCGGCAAGCCGGAGAGCCGGGCGAGTTCCTCGTTGCGCGGCTCGCGACCCTGGGCATGCACGAACGCCTCGGTGGTGCGATAGAGCAGCCGCGCCTCGTCCTGCACATGCGCAGGAACGCGAACCACGCGGCCCTGCTCCAGCTGCGCGCGCTGCAGCGCCTGCCTGACCCACCAGGTGGCATAGGTGGAGAAGCGATAGCCGAGCTCGGGATCGAACTTGTCGATCGCCCGCAGCAGGCCGATGTTGCCTTCCTGCACGAGGTCCGCGAGCGGCATGCCCGGCCGCTCATACTTGCGCGCCATGGCGATCACGAGCCGCAGGTTGTGCAGCGCGAGTTCGTCGCGCAGCGCTCGGTAGGCATGGCTCGTCTCGTGGAAGCGCCGATAGCCGGTGCGCAGCACGCCGATGTCCATGCCCGTGCTGCGAACCACGCCCTGCAGCGGCGCCAGCACCGGCGCGAGTTCCAGTCGCAGCACCGCATGCGCCTCGGCGCTGATCACGCGCGCCCTCGCTGCGTTGCGCAGCCAGCGCACGTCCAGCAGGTCCGCCGGCAGCCGCTCCGCGTAGTAGCGGCGAGGCATGCCGGCCGCGAAGAGGCACAGCTGGCGCAATGCCCGCTCGATGACCTGGGTGCGCCGGAAATGTGCGAGCCACTCCGCCGCAAAGGGCTGCAGCGCCGTCTCGCGCCACGGCAGTGCGGCCATCTCCGCGAGCTCTTCCATGCTCAGTGCAGGACCGGCACGGTAGGCATGATCCTCATTCGCCTGCGCGGCGGGCTGCAAGCGAGCGCGAATCGCGGCGAGGCGTGCGCGGGCAGCGTCCCCCGCCTCGAGCACGATGGCCGTATCACGCGCGAGCAGTCGCAACGGCACGGCCTGCCAGGCGAACAGCGCTTCCGCGCGGCGCACGCGCGCCGTGCGCATCGCCCGAGCAAGGTCGCGTTCCTCATGCGCAGCCAGCAGGCGGTGATCACCCGCAGCGCGCAGGTATGCGTCGAGCGCATCGCGGGCACCCGTGCTGCGCACTCGCAGAGCGACGCCGAGCGCGCCACGCACCTCCTGATCATCGTGATCGAGTTCTTGCAACGCGCCTGTCCTGAGGTGATGGGGGCGGAACAAGAGCGCCCCCGGGCGAGCCATCGCGGTTCGCGACGGCGAACGCACCAGGCCCATGCCCGGCACACGCGCCGAGACTATCAGCCGCTATTCACCCGAGGGAACGGAAAACAGGCAGGGCCACGAGACCTCGCGCACGTAGCGATGCTCCGCTGCACGAATCTGTGGCTCATGACGCTGCCGCTGACCGCTACGTCCGCATGGCGGCGGCGCGGCACTGCGGTCGATGAAGGTCCGGGAGCGGGGGCGGAGAACGAGAGGTCGAGACGGTGCGGGAGAGAGAGGGAGAGAGGGAGAGAGATCAGCGTGCCGGGTGGGAGCGGAGAGTAACGAGGCGGTGATGCAGAGCGAGCTCTGCATCACCGCCAATGGCCAGGCCTTACTACTTATTTCGCCTTTGCTTTCGCTTTGGCTTTTGCCTTGGCCTTCGGCTTGGCTTTCGCCTTCGCCTTGGCCTTTGCTTTCGCCTTCGGCTTGGCTTTCGCCTTGGCCTTGGCCTTCGCCTTCGGCTTGGCTTTCGCCTTCGCCTTGGCCTTCGCTTTCGCCTTCGGCTTGGCCTTCGCCTTAGCCTTGGCCTTCGGTGCTTTCTTTGCAGTAGCCAATGTTCACTCCTCTTTGTTGAACAAGGGACTTCAGGGTACAACAAATTGATTCAAAAATGATCAACCCCCTTGATCCGCCTGCGTATCCATGCAAGGCAAGGCTCTGAGGGCACCTCGGCGCCCCGAACTCGGTGCACGCATGTGCCCCGCACAGGTCTGGCACAGCATGCGCAAGGCGCACTGCAGCACGCGAACTCGCGTGCACATCGCCAATGAATTCACTGTGATTTTCAGAAATCGAAGGCGCATTGCGCGCCCTTCGAGGTCACGCCGAGAGCGCTGCTCGGCGCGCCTGCGAGGTGCCCATCCGCGCGCGATCCACTGCCAGATCAGCGCGCGTCAGGCTCCTTCGGCCAGTGAGGTCAGGGTGCCGAGTTCGAAAAAACTATGCACCCGCTGGCCCCGAACATGCC
>SXGU01326341.1_pt1 | contig 23450 bp, 20 predicted proteins | sample 3174531 | NCBI WGS metagenome assembly SXGU01 (sample SAMN11356863, study PRJNA531348) | freshwater metagenome | isolation source: freshwater sample F1-140 | place: China: Fuxian Lake, Yuxi | collected 2017-12-25
GATGAAGAGTCACTCCAGATTTTGAAAATTGCTCAAGCTGGAGGTTTTCCGGTGGTAATTTCTGAACAACCCCATGGCGCTCGCCTACAGCACGAGCCTAATCTGATCGCTCGTCTTAAGTACGCTGATCATGACGCTACTCGAGTAGTCATTGTCGAGATCCCGGGACCTGCTGTTGAAGATGAGCTGCGCTTGGTTGGGTACGAGGTGGTGATTATCGATCACCACCGTTACGATAATCTTGATCGGATGCAGCCTTTGAGCTCGCTGGAGCAATTTTTAAAGATTTACGATCTCACTGATGAACGTCTGCAGACGCTCGGTTTTGATTCGGTCTTGGTGCGAGGGGTGGGCATGATCGATCGAGGTTTTGTGTGGGAACTGAAGACAGCCGGGGTGAGTAAAGATGACCAGAAGCGTATTCGAGACCATTACGTTAAGCTTATGAACGAGCTCGGTAGCCCGGCTGCTGGTTCGGTCGAAGAAGCCAAGCGCGCCTGGGAGTCTCGAGAGCAAGTCGACGACATTTTCATCGTGAAATCTCGTCGTGCCGATGTCAAAATTCGTGAGGCCTTAAGTTTTGTTTTGGCTGATCTATATGAGGAGCCACCGCAAGTCCTGATTTTAGAGGGAAATGGTCGAGTTTCATTGCAGGATTCTGATCTAGCACCCGAGCTCCATAAAGCCTTTGGCGGTTTCACTTTTGGTCAAGATCGTTGTTGGGGCTTTGAGCCCGAACCAGGCCGTCCAGCACCAGGCTTAGAAAATATTCTCAAAGTTATTGTAAAATGAGGTGTCATGAAATTTCAACACGCCCTAATGCCACCGCCTGCCGCTTCGGGAGCTGGCCCCGTGTACTTTTTAGATTGGCTGACAAGTGTCCTAACTCCAGCAGCCGAAGCTAGATCAGAGAAAGTTTTTGAGCATTTACTAAGAGTAGCTGCGCCACTTGGTCGCCTTAAAACTACGCCCCAGACTCCGCCTTTCCATGCCGAGGGTGACTTTGTGGTCGATCATGTGAAGCGTATGTTAGCGGGCTTGGGAGCATTTGAGAGCGGGGCGACTTTGGCTCAGATTGAAGAGTTGGTGCGTGAAAAAGATTTTGTTCTTGAGCTCCAAGCGCTTGAGCAGATGTTAAAAACTCAAACAGCATTTTTGTCTGCCTATGCGGTTTGCCATGATTTGGCTAAGAGTGACGCTTTAGCCTTTAGTGCTTTACCGGGCAGTCGTGGTGAAGCTGAAGGCTTTACCCCGCATAGCCTGATGGCGACCGAGCCCATGAAAATTAGATATGACAAACTCCGACGAGCTCATGCTGCTACTGGGGCTACGCCAAGTTTTTATGATGCTTACGGAATAGCCGTCCATTACCCTCATCACGCCAGCCACAGTGCTTCGGACGAGTACGCGAGTACGCGAGCAGCCGTGCTTGAGGCGCTCGCCATTCCAGCGGCTATGTCTAAGCTCTTGACCGAGCTAATTCGTTGTCATTTAGGTGTTATTCAAACCTTTAGCCAGGGTTCTGACCCCGTAAAATATCGAGCTTTAGCCGCAATCTCTGAACGCGCAGGCATTAACTCTACGGTTTTTCTTGACTTCCTGCCGGCGATAATTTTTACGGATGCCGTGCTTGGCAGTTTAGTGTATGTTAACCGTGTGCCTCGGGTCGAGCTGCAGACGTTACTGAATGTGTTTAAATCAGAGCGTGAGGCTATGCCAGAACGGCATTCGGCCCGTGAGGAAGCAGTACGTCGCGGCAAGAAAACCGCCTTACGAGAGGCCTTAAAGGAGGCCCAGATCGACGCTGACACTGTATTCGACCTCCTGAAGACGCCCTACGGTCCTGTTCGGGGTGAGGTCATGGCGAAGGTACATGACTTGATCCGTGACCCCGAGCGTAAGGCTAACTTTGGGGAGCTTACCAACGAGCTCCGTCGTCGGGCTCGTTTGGCTCAGAAGTTCTTGCATGATCGCCATCTGACACTCGATTAATATGATCGCATTTCTTGAAGGAATTCTTGCTGAACATGAAGCTGATGCGGTCATTGTGAACGTGGCCGGCGTTGGGTATCGAGTTTTTACCACTCGGGTGGCGGCCGAGGTGGGGGAGAAGGTGAAGTTTTATGTGTCTGAGGTTATCAGGGAAGACCGTCACGATCTTTACGGATTCTCGAGCAAGGATGAAAAAGAATTGTTTGTGTTGCTGACTGATGTTCAGGGCGTCGGTCCTAAGATCGGGCAGAAGATTTTGGCTGCCGCATCATCAGAGGCCCTGCGTCAACATATCCAGCGTGGCGATCTCGACTTCTTCACGAGCATTTCTGGGGTCGGCAAGAAGACTGCCCAAAAGATCATTCTCGACTTGAAAGGTGTGCTGGTCGGCGATATGGCCAACTCGCCAATTGTCCGCGACGACGTGACAGACGCTCTTGAGAATTTGGGCTATGCCCGGGTAGACATTGTGGCAGTTTTGCCGCACGTCATTGGCGAGACCTCGGAAGAGAGAGTAAAATCTGCTCTGAAGATGATAAGTCGGAAATAGGCTGGTGGCTGGTGGGACGGTGGCCTTAAAGGTTTTATGCCGGGGAATACGTATCAAGATCTCGAAGTCTGGAAAGAGGCTATTGAGCTCAGCGTGGAAATTTACGGTTTGACCAAGGGTTTCCCGTCAGATGAAAAGTTTGGGCTCGTTTCGCAAATGAGGCGCAGCTCGGTTTCTATACCTTGTAACGTCGCCGAGGGACGCCGGCGCCGAGGTGACAAGGAGTTCAGAAATTTTCTTCATATCGCTTACGGATCTGGAGCGGAGCTAGAAACACAAATGATCATTGCTCGTAGACTAGGTTATATTACTGTTGATACGACTGTAATCGACGAAAGGCTCACCCGAGTCATGAAAATGCTTAATTCCTTTATTGCAAAACTTCCTTAAAGGCCACCAGCCACAATCCCACCATCCCATGTGAACCAAATCGATTGGAACAAATTGGTAGCCAAGTACGCCCCGCCGTTTGGGGCCTTTTTGCAATCTTGGGAGTGGGGTGATTTTCAAAAAGCCCTTGGTTTTAACGTTGTTCGTCTTCATGAAGATGTGAAAGACAGGGTTGTAGTCGCTCAAGCTATCGAGTATCCGCTGCCGCTCAAGTCGAGCTATTGGCATGTGCCCAAGGGTCCACTTGGTGATGCTACGCCAAAAATCGCCATTGATTTGTTATGCAAAAAGCTCCGGGGTGGTGCCTTTTTGAAGGTCGAACCCATTACGCAACTACGACAGGGCGTAAAAGCCAAGGATCGCCAACCCTCGGTTACGACCATCATCGATCTAACCCAGCCGGAGACCAAGATCGTCGAGAACATGAAGCAGAAAACCCGCTACAACATTCGTCTGGCTGAAAAAAAAGGGGTAACAGCGAGTATCGTTGAGATCGATCGTTTTGAAGACCTTGTCCGTCTCATGCAACAAACCGCTGAGCGCGATAAGTTTAGCCTTCATGAGGAAGCTCGTTACAAAAAAATGCTCGAGATGCTGCGCGGCCCAGATTGCAAAGCTTTTTTGGCTATGGCTTTTTACGAAGGTCGACCTTTGGCGGCCAATATTATGATCGACGCCTTTGGGATGCGGACCTACTTGCACGGTGCTTCAAGTAATCTGTATCGCAACGTCATGGCGCCCTACGCTTTGCACGACTTTTTGATTCGTGACGCTAAGGCTAAGGGTCTCTCAGCCTACGATTTTTGGGGTATTGCCCCGCCCGAAGCGGGTGATGATCACCCCTGGGCCGGTATCTCCCGTTTCAAGAACGGCTTTGGTGGCGAAGTCGTGCGCATGCCGGGTACGCTTGATATTTCAAAACAGCGCATCATATTTGGCTTATACCGGTTAGCTAAAGCAGTTACTAAGTAATCCTGTTAAAGTTTATTTTCTGTTAGTTAATTTTGTAAGTGTTCAAGCTGTGATTAGTTTGAACACTATTTGTTCGCAAGCGTGATAAAATAGCTAACATGAGAATCGGTATCGATGCCAGGTTTTATGGTCCCAAGCTAGGCGGAGGCGGTCTTGGCCGCTACGTCTCTGAATTGGTGTCCCATCTAGAGCAGATCGACTCTCACAACGAGTATGTTGTATTTCTGCGTAAGCAGAATTTTCATGAGTGTCGCGTTACCCGTGCCAACTTTACCAAGCGTTTAGTTGACATACCTTGGTACAGTTTTGACGAACAGCGAGTAATGCCGCGGGAAATTGCTTTAGCCAAGGTAAATTTCATGCATTTTCCTCACTGGAATGTGCCGATTTTCACCCGTACTCCGTTCATTGTCACTATTCATGACTTGATTTTACTCGAGGACCCTAGCTCGGCGCACGCCACCACGCGTAATGCCTTTGTGCACGGGATCAAGTACGCCGCTTTTCGGTTAGTACTTGAAAACGCCGTGCATCGCAGTCGCCATATTATTGCGGTGAGCGAACACACCAAACAGTCTGTGCTTAAGCATTTCCGCATCAAACCGCACAAGGTAACTGTGGTGCATAATGGTGTCATGGCACCAAGCGATGGTCGAGGTGTTTCATTGCGTGACCTAGGCGTGGTTGAGCCATACATTTTGGCGGTCGGTAACCGCTATCCACACAAAAACTTAGATACGTTGATCCGTGCTTTTAAGTTCGTGTTCGAGCGCCATACCTCGGCCTCACTCGTTCTGGCTGGTCGTCATGACGTATTTACTGAGCGTTTGATGAGATTAACCCAACAACTCAGCCTGCCTGAGCACGCCGTACGTTTTGTTGATCTGCCTAGCGATGAACAGATCGGGGCCCTCTATCGGCACGCAAGTTTGTTGGCATTTCCCTCCAAGATCGAGGGATTCGGCCTGCCGCCGCTCGAAGCTATGCATGTTGGTACCCCGGTGATGTCATCAAATGCCTCATGTTTACCAGAAATTTTTGGTGACGCTGCAATTTATGTTGATCCTGACGATGAGTCCAAGCTGGCTGAAGTGATGCTGACAGCTATTGAGAACCCAGTTAGCTTGAGCGGTCAGGTGGCCCGGGGCCATGAGCGCGTCAAGAAGTTCTCTTGGGACACCGCTGCTAAACACACACACGATATTTATCTACGTTTTGGGCACCAGCGCCTATGAAAGGCATTCCCAAACAAAAACAGCCAGTCAGTTTTGATGAAGCTTTACCAGAGCGTCTGCTTACAGTTGCGCCAGCTGAACAGCCTGCTACTAAAGTGCCTTTATGCCATGACGAGGTCGAACCCTCCCGTTATATAGTTAAGCTTACACGTGACAATGATCCAGGTACGGACTTGAGTGTGCAGGTTGAGGATCCAATCGCAGCTCTTGCTAGGAGTTTTATTATTGAACACGACGATGTTTTAGACGAAGCACCACTCATGGTGGCGAGTTCAGGTGAAGACGGACTCAGGCTCTCCAGGGATGATTTCAAGGAGCAGTTGTCTGAGTTAGAGCTTAAACACGTGCCGATCATAGCGAGGCCAGTTAAACGCGCAAGTCACGCCACTGTTAATCAGCTTGAACCAGTTGATATGTGGTCGGATATTCAACCGATCGACGTGGTTGAGGTTTTTGCCACGGCCAGAGTGAACGAGACGCTCAGGATTCCGGCCTCAGATATTTCAGATAGCTCTGATGAGTCAGTTCCAAGTCAGGTCTTGGCGCCAATAATTCAAGTAAAACGAGAAGCCGTATATGTTCGACGTGGACACGGTTGGCAACGCGCCTTGGCATCATTTGTAGGCATAGCTATGGCATCTGTTTTACCTCTTCACGCCATTCAGGTGCTGGCTGATGCGCGTGCCGACGGGGGCGCGATAGAAGCCGAGAGCAAGGCCGCCCTGAACACGTTTTTGAGGGGTGCAACATTATTATCACATGAAGATTTTGGTACGGCCGGGGAGGATTTTTCAGTAGCTGCTCAAGGCTTTGCCAAGGCCGAGGCTTCACTTGATAATCTGCATGCAGGGATTACGACATTGGCTCAGGTTATCCCGCAAACTGATCGTAGTGTCGAAACTATACGCGCTTTGGTAACCGCTGGTCGTGAGCTTTCAGAGTCGGCGGCGGTGATTAGTTCGGCTGCTCACGAGCTCTCGGATAAAGATTCAATCGATTTGACCAGTAAGTTGTCTTTGTTGGGGGCATATATGGAGACAGCTCTTCCACACGCGGAGGCTGCCGCTCAGGCGCTACAAGTGGTTGACGCAACTGTAGCACCGGCAGAATATTCTGCAGCTGTACTTGAATTACAAACTCGTGCGCCAGAGCTTGTGAGGGCAATGGGTGAGTATATCGGCTTTGTTGACGCTTTGAGTGTCATGTTAGGTGGCCAAGACAAGATGCGTTATTTGGCTGTGTTTCAAAACAATACGGAGTTACGCCCCACTGGTGGATTCATGGGCAGTTTTGCAGAAATGGATGTAGATCGTGGCGAAGTTGTACGCATGTTTGTACCGGGTGGCGGCACTTATGCTGTACAAGGACAGCTACAGGCCTTTGTTGCGGCACCAGGTCCGCTGCAGCTGTTAAAGTCGCGTTGGGAGTTTCAAGATGCTAATTGGTTTCCAGATTTTCCGGCTTCGGCCAAAAAATTGCGTTGGTTTTATTCCAAAGCCGGTGGCCCAACCGTAGACGGCGTGGTCGCGGTGAACGCAACTTTTGTGGCTGAGCTATTGCGGGTGCTCGGACCAGTAGACATGCCAGAATATGGGCGTGTCTTTAATGCTGAAAATTTTATTTTTGAAACTCAAAAAATCGTTGAACTCGAATACGATAAAACTAGAAACGTGCCTAAAGAAATTATCGGCGACTTAGCCCCAATTTTGTTCGAACGTATTCAAGCTGCTGATGTTCAAACTTTGTTAGCTGTGGTCGATTTGGTCGCGCAAGGTCTGGCAGAGAAAGATATTCAGGTTAATTTTCGTGATGACAATTTGCAAACGGCAGCCACCAGCTTGGGTTGGTCGGGTAGTTTAAAACACACGAGCGGCGATTATCTGATGCTCGTGAACACTAATTTGGGAGGTGGCAAAACTGACGGTATTATCGATCAAGACATCCATGTTGATGTCAGTATCGCTTCAGATGGCAGCGTCGAGAACACAGTCACCATTACAAAAACTCATCGTGGTCTAAAAACAGCCTTATTCACTGGTAGTAACAATGTTGATTATTTGCGTCTGTATGTCCCAGAGGGCAGTCAACTAATCTCTGCTGACGGCTTTGAAATCCCAGACGAACAGCTGTTCGAAACCACCGCACTGCCGCTTGAAGTTGATGACGATTTAGCCTTGCACATGCAAGATCTTGAGAAGCACTTGTCATCAGGCACTGATATTTGGGTAGAAGATGGTAAAACAGTCTTTGGTAATTGGATGCAGACAGCCCCAGGGGAGACTGAGATTGTGCACTTTAAGTATCGACTGCCTAAAACTATTTTTGCTGATCCAGGTAATCAGTCTTTAGTTGAAGAACTGAAACGAAAGTTAGGCTCACCGGCGCTTGGTAGCTACTCTATGTTGATTCAAAAGCAGGCCGGGGTACAAAGTCGTCAAACAACTGTTGATGTGACCCTTCCCCCAAATATGGTTTCACTCTGGGGATCTACGGTTGATGCCAGCCGATTGCGTTTTACGACTGATAACGCAATCGACGGGTATACAGCTTGGTTAATTGAGCGTCATTAGTGTTTATGAAGACGCATCGTCATCACGAAGACCATGTCTCGCGCGACCATCAGGCAAAGCGAGTGCCTGAACACGGGCATGCTTCGCGGCATCATGGAAAACATTCGCTTGCAAACGACAGAGTAATTACAGACGGTTTGCAAGCTATTTACGGAGATGATGTCAGTGATTTGCAGATTGTAAAACGCGATGGCTCACGCTTAACCCAGTTGTTAACGCGTATAGTTGTATCTCTGGCGTTGTTGGCTATGGTGGCTTTTGGAGGGTTTTTTGTTTACGTGAACGTTTTTGATAACAGTGGATCAAAAATGCCGCTTGTCATGAGTATTGAAGCGCCACTTGAAGCTAAGAGCGGCGAAGCCATGCGCATTGTTGTTAATTATGCCAACCCCACCGGCACGCCATTAGCCGCGCTTGAATTAGATATCAATCTGCCGTCGTCATTTGCTCTTGTTGTCGCGCAACCCGTACCTACCGATGCTGAAGCCATGCTTTGGAATATTGGTAGTCTTGGCTCTCATTCTGATGGTCAAATCATCCTTGAGGGTGTGTGGTTAAGCGCGGTTCCAGCTACCACCACCATTCAAGCCCTAGCGGCTTACCGGCCAGGTAATTTTAATTCTAATTTTAGTGAGATCGCCACTTCAACGGTTACTACCTTAAGTAGTGTAATTTCGCTCGAACTTACTGGCCCTGAAGCCGGTATTCCTGGTCAGGACATAAGTTATACCGCCAAGATTAAAAACACCGGTCTTCAGGATATCGCCATGGCCAAATTTGATTTAACTTTACCGGCTGGATTTATACTCTCATCTAGTACCCCCGCGCTTGAGGCTGGGGCTGATCCAGAATGGATATTGAGCAATCTGGTTCCAGACGTCGAGCAAATTATTACCTGGAACGGTTCATTTACGACCGAGGTGAAGGATGTTCAGCAATTTATGGGTGTTGTGGCTATCTCCGAGGGGGATCGCGACTTAGCTCAAGCCACCGAGACCTGGTTTACAGATGTAGCGGGTAGTGATTTACAAGCCACTTTGGTCGTAAATGGTAATACCGATCAAGCGACCATCGAGCCTGGCGAAACCATACGTCTTACCGTCCGACTCGAAAATGTCGGGACGACTGATCTAAGTGGGGCCAGCTATTTACTGGATTTCAAACCAGATGCCGGTATACCAATTGTTTGGAATTCAGCGATACTTTCGGGTGGTAAGCTAACTCCGCAGGGTGTGGTTTTTGATGCCACTACGCTTGGAACGCTTAAGGCGGGTGAGAAAAAGACGTATAACCTGTCTTTCCCAGTCAAGGATGTACCGGCAACCAACGAAGTTGATACTTGGACTGCCAGTGTTTATGTCACAGTCGGTAATAACACAGTGCAAACATCACCTTTTAAAATCTCTCTGAAGGCCAAAGCTGAACTCTCGTCCACGGCTCGTTATTATTCGGACACCGGGGCTCCGCTGGGTGAAGGTCCGTTGCCACCCGAAGTTGGCTCAGCTACAAGTTATCGGATTTTTTGGAACCTGAAACAGACTGTTCACGAGCTCGACAACATTACTGTTACAGCGACTATTCCTCCAGATGTGGTCTGGACAAATCGTGTTCTAAACTCGACTGGCAGCCTTCAGCATGATGCAGTTAATCAGACAGTACGTTGGGAAATTGCTCATCTCCCAGTGGCCACAGCTGCTACGGCTGAGTTCAGCCTGCAGCTCGTGCCAGGGGCTGAAGACGTAGGTACGTTTGTGAAGTTGTTGTCGGGGGCGATTTTAAGTGCGACTGACGTTAAAACTGGTACGCTGATTGAAACGGTGACAGCGTCAGTGACCACTGAGTTACCTGATGACGCTCTGGCCGCTGGCCGAGGCACGGTAGTTGACTAGCCGGTTTTTATAACTGACTTTATGGCGGCTAGTGTAGTTTGGGCAGTTTTTGTCCAGTCAAATTCTTGCGCTTGAGCAGTAGCAGCGAGGGCTAGTTTTGATCTGAACTGAGCGCTGTCTGGAGTATTGAGTAACTCATGGAGTGCGCTGGCAAGGTCGTTCACATTGAACGGGTCAACTAGCACTCCAGCCGTACCGACAACTTCTGGCAAAGAACTGGTGGCGCTGGTAATTACAGGTATGCCACAGGCCATAGCTTCAAGCACCGGCAGCCCAAAGCCCTCATAAAAAGACGGGAACAAAAAAGCTAAGGCACCCCGATACAGGGCGGGCTTGTGCTTTTCTGGGACGTAACCAAGCACCAAGATGTCATTTTTGTAGCGGCTACGTGCTAAACGCTCATTGAAAAATTTGGTTTTCCAACCGGTGTGACCAGCTAAAACTAGCGGAATATTTTTTCCCCCTCGAGCCCTAAAAATATCATACCCTTCAATGACCGATTCAAGATTTTTGCGCGGTTCATTGGTTGCTAGTGCTAAGACATAAGGACGATTCAAGTCGTAGGTTGCTCGAAAAGTGCGATCTGAAGGCTGTTCACGAGACAGGTAGATTGTATGATCTACTCCAAGCGGGGTGACATGAATTTTAGAGGCCGGCAGCTGCCAACGTGCTTTAAGATCATGGCACGTACTGTCCGATACCGTTAAAATACCTGCGGCCTGTTTAGCTAAGTTGAGTGGGTTGACGATCCGGTTATGTAGCCGCTCTTTCTGGGTAATAAAATGAGGAAAGATATCAAAAGCCAAATCGTGCATGCTTAAAAAATAAGGTAGGGAAGTGTTAAAGATATTGCATTTCGGAAAAATCCAAACGTCAGGTTTAATTGGTAGAAAATTTTCAAGCTTTGGGCCGCCTGGTAATTTAAGTAGCAAAAAAAGCAGCCGGTTGGGGAGGTGTAATTTGATCGTTTTGATGTTAGCGGCTTTAAAGATGGGTAAACGATCTAAAAGACTATCTGAGCCACTGGCGAATAACCAGAACTCGTCGGTTGGCGAAAGTTCGGATAGCGCCACGATCAAGTGATGCGTATATAAACCTACGCCAGTTAAGTGTTCATCGGTTAGGGCGCGAATATCAATGGCGATGCGCATAATCTAAACATTGCCCAAAATTTTCTTCTCGTGTTCTCGCCACAAGCCGTGGACTAAAGCGTAAATTTTTTGTCTAAAAATGCGGGTATCAAATTGTTCAGCATGAGCGCGAATTGCCTGGGGGTTAAATTGTTTATGATTAAAGTGGAGTACCGTGTCGGCCAATTCTTCCCAGCTTTGTTCATCAAACAACACGCCTGACAAGCCATCAATGACTGTTTCAAGGGCGCCACCGCGACGGTAGGCGATTACCGGGCGCCCAGCTGCCATGGACTCGACTGGAGTAATACCAAAGTCTTCTTCCTGTGGATTGATGAAGGCTATGGCATTTGCAAATAAGCGGGCTCGTTCGTCGTCAGATACTCGTCCGACAAATTCGATATTTTTGCCGGCCCGCCGTTTGAGTGCGGCTGCTTCTGGACCCACGCCAAAAATTTTGAGCGGTTTACCGATTTTTGTGAAGGCTTCGACCACGATGTCGAAGCGTTTATAGGCCACCAGACGGCCACCAGCTAAGTAATAGTTTTTTGGTTCGTCGGAGATAGCGAATTGATGAGTATCAACTGGTGGATAAATAACGTCGCTGTCACGGCGGTAATATTTTTGGATGCGTCTTTGAATAGTTTCAGAATTAGTTATGAATCTATCTACTCTGCCGGCGGCCATGTAATCCCAGGTTCTAAGTTTGTGTAGTAAAAACGGTAAAATAAATTTAACCATCCCGGGTGCTCTTAGTTCTTCAACATAACTACCTGAGTCAGACCAGAGGTAGCGCGTGGGGGTGTGGCAATAGCACAGATGCAGTGTGTGAGGGGAAGTAATCACTCCCTTAGAGAATGCGCTTGAGTTTGAAATAACTACGTCAAAATTAGATAAATCGTAGCTCTCAGTAGCCATAGGCATCAGCGGCAAGAACCAACGGAAGCCAGATTGAGCGAACGGTAGTCGCTCTAAGAACGAGGTACGGATATCTTTATGTTGGAAAGCTTGACCCATGGCCGCTGCATCATATTTCAAGGCATAGGTTGGGGCCTCGGGCCAGATGGCTTGGAGCGCCTCTAACACTCTTTCCGCGCCGCCATATTGGGTTAAGTGATCGTGAATGAAGGCGACACGCATAAGTGATTAATAGGCGCCCCTACGGAATAGCACCGCTAAGGGAGTTTTGAGGAGAATAAATAGGTCCCGCCAAGGGTTCCAATTTTCAATATAGTACATATCTAGGCGGACTTCGTCGTCAAAGTCAAGGTTGGCCCGTCCGCTAATTTGAGCTAAGCCAGTTATACCTGGTTTAATGGTTAAAACCTTACGATGTTCGGGTTTATATAAAGCCACTTCTTCGGGCAAATGTGGACGCGGCCCCACCAGACTCATGCGTCCAAAGAGAACAAGGTAAAACTCAGGAATTTCATCTAAGCTATATTTACGCATAAAACGACCAACTGGTGTGACACGCGGATCATTTTCCAGTTTGAACAAGGGTGTGCCGTCACGCATGTTACCGTTTGCTGCGATGAATTTAGCATCAAAACGATATTTGTGAGCGTCCTTGATCATTGAACGAAATTTAAAATAATGAAACATCTGACCTCGCTGGCCAACTCTCACAGCCTTGGCTCCATTTGGAAGTTTGCGAAACAGCACATCACCAGGTTGTTCGATAAATAGTGCTAACGCGATCGTGATTTGGAGCGGGAGCGTGACCACGATCAGTAAGAGCGCGCCAAGTATGTCAAAACCGCGTTTGTAAATCGCTCCCCAGCCATCAAGTGGCGTAGTTGGAACCTCGATCAGTGGTCGTCCAGCTAGTGTGTGCACGCGTGGACGCAGCGAACTTCCAGGAAACAGATCGGCAGAGTAAAAAAAAGTTAGGTGATTGATGTCGGCAAAAGTTTTAATTTCGGCAATCTCGGTTTTGGTTGCGTCTGAATTTGCGAGTAATATTCCATCTATATTATTCTTACGTTTTAGCTGAAAAATTCTGTTCTCTGTGTCCGGTGTAAAATGCGAAACATGCAGCACAGGTTTATATCCAAAGCTTGGAAAGCGTTCAAACCACTCAATCAACGCCTGTCCGTTTTTAGTTTTTCCGATCACTGCCAATTGCATTGAGCCAATTCCGTAAACGCGTAGCCCGCGCTGCACGGCGCGTACTAACATACGTTCTATAAACACAAACACCACGGTCAGTCCTAAGACGGCTAAAATAATGAAACGTGATTCGAATAAAGCCCGAGAAAAGAAAGCTATAATCAGCACCATGGCCATGGCTGTGGTACAGGCCAACACGAGACGCGAGAATTCTTCGGTAATACTTCTCGGGCGGATGGCATACAGCCCTGCAAAGGCAAAAATGGCTAAATAGACTAATCCTAAAGGTAGGGCATTTTTAATAAAATCATCCAGGGTTAGACCGAATTGAATTGGTTTAAGGTTCACGAAAAAGTCCGTAAAGCGCAGCGAGTATGCGGTCATGGCGGCGGCCAGTAAAGCTACGTAATCAAGGGGTATCAACATGGCCGCGAAAGCCAAATTTACACGCTTCATATAAGTTTATTCTAACATAAATACCGCTCTTACGAGCGGTATTTATGTTAGGAATACTTGTAAGCCGAATTCTGTTCCCATGCTTGCCTCAACCATAGGCCAGACACAGGATGACAATCATCTCTCTAGCCCGATAATTACTTATCGGGTCATGCGAACTACCAAATATGTTCTTGCACCCAAGCGGGTTTGCCGCACTCGTGCGTCACCGCACGAGTGAGATGGTTAAACCATCACGTTTCACCTTTGACCACCACGACACGTTGTTATGGAACGACGTGTCTTACTTGCGTTTAGGTGGCTAGAATGTCTCTGTTGCGTCCTTCCAGCTCTTTCGGGCTGGTCGTGACCCTCTTTAGACTTGCGCCCAAAGAAGACTATCCCTGGATTTATTACGCACTTGGAACTCTACTTTTTCCAAACACGTGTGTAGGAAAAAATAGCGGCTTCCTGGTTAAGTTCGTAGTTATATCCGGTCGCCGTTAGCGACGCTTGGCTCACCTTTAGATTACTCCAAAGGGGGTGTTCGGACTTTCCTCTCTCACCCTAGCTCCATAAGAAGCAAAGGTGGAGCGATTGTCTGGTATTCCTAACTAATTTAGTTTAGCAAAAATTGTGGGTTTTGTATAGGGGGGGGGTGGAGCCCCGTGTCTAGACACAGCGGAGGAGACGACATCGTGCAGGCTGTGGCGCAATCGCGCTGCAGTCAACATATGCCTAACTGTGTTAGCAACGGGGCTCCAAAGGTGGTACGCGGGGCCGGGCTACAAGCCCTGAATCAGACTTGGACGCCAGGGTCCGGTCCGTCTCGCAGGTACGCCGTGACGTGACGTAGCCTGTTCCACGCGCTGGGCCTGTCTGCGATCATAGTCCATGACCGCTCGGCCGAAAGTGGCTCCCAGTCGGAACGAGCTGTCACGGAAGCGCTTCACGAGTTCGTCCACACTCGTGAACCCGTCGTTGTCGGGGTACAGGATAGCGAGCACGACTGGCTGCGTCATCAGGCTGTCCATTTCAACGAGGAGAGGAACGGTGTTGCGCCACTGGGGCAGCTGAGCGAGTTCCTGCAGACGAGCCTTGTAACGGTCGCGCAGGCAGCCCGGCCTGGCTGCTTCGATGAACGTGGCGTAGGCCGACGTGAAGTCGGTGTTCACCTGCATCTGCTTCACGAACTTGAAGACGAGCTCGGCCAGTTCGGAGCAGTAGAACAGCTTGACGACCTTGATGAGGTTCGCCTTGCAGATGGCTGGAATGATCGGAGATCGACTGATCCGTTCCTGCAGAGCCTGGCTCTGCTGGGCATCGTTGGCCAAGGTGGCCGACGGAGGTGGGGTGACAGGGGGGCCCCTACGGGCCGAGGCGGCTGACGAGCGGTTCATGTTGCACTCTCTCCATGACTCGAGAAATTTCGAGCCAGCGCTATAAACGCTGGCTCAAGATAGCCAAAAGATTGGCTTCTGTCAACCGCTGCCTCCAGGTAGCTCTTCAGTAGGCGTATCCCAGTCATCGTCTAAAAAAACAGTAACGCTGCCGTGAGGCAGCGTTTGTAGGGCTTGGTCTTGCACGCCAGGTCAGGCCTCTGTTGGAAACTCTTCCGTGAGCAAGTCACAGAAATCATCCTCAAGGATCTCGTTGTGTCCTGGCTTGGGACCTAGGCGCCAGACGAGCGGCGCACGTCTAACTCGGCGTTGGTGTTCTAGCTGGTGGTCAAGCGCAGCCAGTTGGTCCTCGAGGCGACGCAAGTCTTGCTCAGCTCGTATCAGCTCGCGCCCTGCGTTCATGATGATTGGCAGACGTTCTACGTCCACACCCTCCTCATGTAGCTCAGCTAAGACTTCTTTTTCAAAAATCTCGAGTTCACAAGCCGTTTGTGCGACCATCTCAGGACTAAGTGCTTGATCGTGGGCGAGTAAAGCCCGGCGCCAGCAGCCTAGAGTGAGTAGCGAACAAAGACGGATAGGCGAGTCAATACCCAACTGCTTTTCAAGCTTGGCAACTCTTTCGAGAGCGATGTCACGCGCTAGTCGTACGGGATGTAGCGGCATGTGTTCCTCCCCCTCAGAATTAACTCCTGCTCGACTGGTTTGTCAAGCGGTACTTAAGCCCATTTTAGTTTTTACAGATTGAATTTTAATCTCGGCGATAGTCGCGGCCCGTGCGCTGCCTTCAGCAATAATTTTTTCGAGCTCGTCAGGGTTCTTAAGATAGTCATTTATAGACTTCTGGAGGGGCTCCAAATGGGCTACTAGGGCCTCGGCTAGGTCTTCCTTGAGATCCTTCATGCCTTTACCCTCATATTTAGTCGCAATCTCAGACATTGGCTCTTCTGTGACCAAATGGAAGATCGCCAGCAGGTTTTTGAGGCCTGGGCGGGAGTCATCGATAGAAATACCTGATTCTGAGTCAGTCACGGCGGATTTGATCTTTTTGCGGATAGTATCGGCATCATCCATGAGCGAAATGTAGTTTTTGGGGGAAGGGGCACTTTTACTCATTTTGATCTCTGGATTGTCGAGGGCCAAAATGCGTCCACTGGCGATATTAATGATTGGCTTAGGTACATTGAACGTCTGTCCAAAATCTCGATTAAAACGTTCGGCCAGGTCGCGGGTCAGCTCCAGATGCTGCTTCTGGTCTTCGCCCACCGGAACGGCTTGTGTGTCGTAGAGCAAAATATCGGCCGCCATCAGGACTGGGTAGGTGAACAAGCCAACTGAGACGTTCTGGCCTTTGGCCTTAGATTTGTCCTTGAACTGGGTCATGCGCTCGAGCTCACCCATGCGAGCGACTGTTTGGAGCAACCAACCAAGCTCGGCGTGGGCCGGAACTCGTGACTGCTGGAAGAGGGTAGCTTTCTTGGGATCGATACCGGCGGCCAGATAGGCAGCGGTCGCGAAGGCAATATTCTTCTTGAGCTGCTCCGGCTCTTGCGGCACGGTGATAGCGTGTAGGTCTACGATCATCATGAACAGATCGTCTTCGCGCTGTAGCTCAATGGCTGGCTTCAGGGCGCCAAAGTAGTTGCCGATGTGCAAAATGTTGGTGGGCTGGATGCCAGTGAGAACGCGCATATAGGCATAATCCTAGCATTAATTTGGAGCAATAACAAAAAAACTCCCAAAGGAGTTTTTTTGTTACCCTCTGCCACGAAGTAGAGAGGTATCTGTGAGGCTAAACCTCGATCAAGACCGGCAGGATCATAGGACGGCGCTCGGTTTTCTGGAACAGGTATTTGCCCAGCTCGTCGCGGATCGTATTTTTGATGTTATCGGGGTCGATAGGTGCTGCCGTGTTAGTTTTCTTGATAACTTGTTCAAGATGCAGACGGGTAGCTTGGATGAATTCCTTGTTGTCTTTCATCTGCACAAAACCACGGCTGACTATGTCAGGAGCAGAGACAAGCGTTCCCTCCTTTTTGTTGAACTGAGCAATCACGACCACCATGCCATCTTCGGCGAGGGCCTGGCGATCACGCAAGACCACCTGAGATACGTCGCCGACACCAAGACCGTCAACGAAGACGTAATCAGTGGGGACCTTGTCAGTGGTTAGCTTGGCCTGGGTGACGCCTTTAGCGTCCTTCCACATCTCAATGATCTGACCGTTGTCAGCCACAAAGACGTTTTGCTCTGGCCAGTGCATCGAGTAGGCAACTTCGGCATTCTCGCGCAGCAAGAAATGGTTACCCTCGATTGGCATGTAGTACTTTGGCTTGAACAAGGACAACATCAGCTTAATGTCTTCCTTCATGGCGTGACCCCCGGCGTGCACGTCCATGATGTCTTTGTGGATGATGCGGGCGCGTTTACGGTACAGGGTATCTTTCAAGCGCTGCACCGTTGATTCGTTCCCTGGGATTACTGAGCTTGAGAAGATGATTGTGTCTGTTGGATCAATCTTCACATAACGGTGTTCGTCGTTGGCGATGCGGGCCATGGCAGCACGCTTTTCACCCTGAGCTCCGGTACAAATAATAGTGATCTTTTCTGGAGGATGTTCGTTAACTTCCTCGATAGGAATGATTGATTTCTGATTCACCTTAATGTAGCCGAGCTCTTTAGCGATTTCGACATTGGTCTTCATGGAATAGCCATCAAGGGCAATCTTGCGACCCTTGGCTTCTGAAATTTCCATGATTTGCTTCACGCGCGACAAGAGCGATGCAAAGGTACCGATAATGACACGCCCTGGGGCTTTTTCGATGATTCCTTGTAGCTCTTCACCAATACCTTTTTCAGATTTTTGGTGACCAGCCCGATCAGCATTGGTCGAGTCGCCCATGAGGAGCGCTACGCCAGCCATACCCACGCGAGCGATTTTATGAAAATCAGCTGGGACGGTGCCGACTGGGTGGTAATCAAACTTCCAGTCACCGGTATGACAGATAGTTCCGGCGGGGGTCTCGATAACGATACCGGCCGAGTCTGGAATGTTGTGGTTGATATGGAAGAAATGCACCTTGAAGGCCCCGAGTTGTAGCTCGGTTTCGATGGTGATCGGCTTAACTGTCACCTTGGATTCAGGGAAATCTGTTTGGCGTTTCTTGATAATCCCAGCCGCTACCGGCAGAGCATAAATGGTTGGATTACCAAGACTGGACATGACGTGTGGAATAGCGCCAATGTGGTCGTAGTGACCGTGAGTGATAATAATCCCACGCACGTTTTTTTCCTTACCCTTCAGGTAGGTCATGTTTGGAATAATGTAGTCCACACCTGGCATGTCTTCGTCAGGGAATTGCAGACCCATGTCCACAAAAATGATGTCATTTTTGTATTCAATGAGCGTGCAGTTGCGGCCGACTTCTTCCAGACCGCCAAGCACAATGACACGCACTACTTCGCCGCTTGGACTGGCGTAAGTAGTGGTTTTTACAGATTCGCCCTGCACGGCACCGTTTTGGCCAGTGGCCTGAGTACGGAAAGGGCTACGTGGACGTTGGTGTTTATGACCACGATCCTGACGAGCCGTCTGAGGTTTAAAGTTACCCATAGTTGTTCTGTCGAGCGCTGCAAAGAGAAAACCTCCTCTTGGCAAAAATAATACTTAGAAAGACTGACAGTCGCTTGGCGTCGAAACATGTTCAACGGCATCCGACTGCTATCCTCATTTTTTACTAGTGACGGCGAAGCCGTCAAAGGCTACCGGCGGATAGACGAAAGTGAAGCCGACCACAAGGAAGGCTGAACGAGAGTCTATCCGGTAAGGGAGCCTTGGTGCGGACGGAGGGACTCGAACCCTCAAGCCTGTAAGGGCATAGGCTTCTGAGACCTACGCGTATACCAATTCCGCCACGTCCGCGAAAGGCCTTAAAATTTCCAGCTACATTGTTGCGGGGTCCCGCGCCAGGTATCTAAAAATTTTAAAAACTCTCGCTAATCTTGGGCGCTAACGGAAAAAATAGTAATCAAAGCCGTGTGCGACAAATAGGAGTATAAAGGGAAAGGATAGGTTAGCACAAATCAAAGTTTTAGTCAATGTTTATCATCTTTTCTTAAAGATGATTTTGGTTTTTATATACCATTCATGAATGTTGGCAAAGCGGTCAGCTGGGCTTACGATAGTGGGGAGATCAAGACCCTGTATGGTGTTTGGTAGGACATAAGGGTAGGTAGGCTGATACAGGAAGATAGCCGGGGTGTTATTAGCTACGCCCGCCGCAAAATCAAGAAAAGCTTGCGTTCGAGCAGTTTGATCGGCTGTGGTACGAATCGTATTAATAGCCTCGTCCACATTTTTGCTGACTAGCTGAGTCACGTTTAAGCCTGGATAAGGCACTTGAGAGGAATGCCAGAACGGATAGGGGTCTGGAAATATTCCGTACAGTTCACCAGTTACCAAAACATCAAAGGTGCGTCCTTTTAATACGTCGTTTTGCAGGGATAATGAGCTGACAGGAATAATATTCACTGCTACACCGATAGCTTCCCATTGACGGCGTAGCTCTGCTGCCACTGCATGTAATTCTGGAGTGTCGAGTATGGTGATTGGTACGTTTAGAGTTTTATTATCTTTGGTGCGAGTACCTCCGTTGTCCGGTACTATCCAGCCGGCGCTGTCCAGGATAGTCATGGCAGCATTTAAGTCTGCGGCCGGAACCAGTTGTTCGTTGTTATAACCTGGTACGCCATATACCAATGGATTTACGATGAGGCTGCCCTGATTGGTTAGTTGTACTTGTAACTCCAAACGATCGGTAGCCAAGTTCAGCGCTTCTCGTACTCGTTGATCGGCCACGGCACCGTTTGCTTTTAAATTAAATAATGCTGCCATGTATTCACGTGTTTTCGGTCTGAGAATGTTTAAGGTTTTATCGTCTGCGAAGTTAGGCACTTCCTCGTAAGGAAGGGTAGCCACGCCCTCTACGTTGTGATTACGTAAGGCCTGAGTCGATTCGATGGTGTTGGCGAAGAATTTAAAAGTTAGTCGTTCGATATATGGCGCGTTCAGATAGTAATTGTGATTGCGTGAAAAGGTAATGCTACGCAGGTTACCCTTGTTGTCTTTAGTAAGTTTTTCAAAAATATATGGGCCACTGCCGATGGGCTTTAGATTAAGTTGTGTTAGCTGCGCATTGGCTACAGGAATATTTTGCCAAATATGTACTGGCAAGATACCTACGGTCAGAGTGGCCAAGAAGGGCGCGTATGGTTCGGCCAAAATAAATTTGACTGTCCGATCGTCTACAGCCTCGACGGTAATGCCTGCCAAGCTTGCGTGCCAGGGACTACGATATTCTGGATTTTGGAACGCGTGCACGGTAAAAACGATGTCTTCACTTGTTATCGGTTCGTTGTCGTGCCAAGTTAGATTTTCTCGCAGCACAAATGTGTACTCCGTTTCGTTAGCCGAGATGGTGTAGCTTTCTGCTAGATCGGGTACCAAGCCTTCCTGAGGATCGAAACGCATGAGTCCACTATAGACAAGCTGTGCTAGCGAAGCATCAACATCGCTGGCGTTGGCATAGAGCGGGTTGATGTAGTGAGGATAGCCAATCAAGCCTTCAGTGTATTCACCACCTACAGCAGCTACGCGTTCGGCGTGGTGAATGATGTATTGATAACCAAGTGCTCCAAGACCGGAGAGGACAAACAATAGTCCAATCAAGGTTATGCGACGTTCAAAGGCTGACAGGAAGTGGGGTAATTGCAACCATTGTTTGACCGTTGGTAAACGCTTAGTGGCTTTCACTGCCAAAACTTGGCGCATAGCCAAATCATTGCTCGCGGCACGTTTAGCGTTGTTTTTTGAAAGTAATAAAGACAAGACGGAGAGTATCCGTCGCACCGCACCTTTTACAGAGTCTAACAATCTGATTTGAGGAATAAATCTTTAAAATCCAGGAATTAGATATTGTAGAGCGTGTTGGCTAATGACACGCCAAAGAAAAATACAGCCAATACAATGGTTGCCAGGTGTAATTTTTTCTCGACCCCGCGGCGGGTTCGATATACGTTGCCATCGCCGCCAAAGGCCAGCCCAACACCGGTGCCACGAGCTTGCAAAAGAATCGCAACAGCTAACAGCACGGCCAGGACTATTTGAACAATATTGAGAATCATATCGTATTCAGTATAGCAGTACCCACTGATTCAGTAAAGCGGTGTGTTATTCTGTAGGCATTAACTATGCTCGAGCAATTTGCGCCTTCGTCAGCCATTAAACAGCCAGTTAGATCAGTTGGTCGACGTCGTATAGGGATTTTTTTGTTTAGCCTTGTTGTGCTTGCGACGATTTTTTTTGGGTATAAAGTACTTAGTTACTATCGTAAGATTCAACAGGGAGTTATTAATCCGTCAAACTATTCGTTTGAAAGTACACTCGCAAGTCAAGCTCGTTTGGTAGCAATTGCCAAAACTGCGCCCGGTAGCGGGCAGTTGGCTACCACTGATGATCCTTCGCTCGGTCCGGCTGATGCCAAGCTGACTATTGTCCAGTTTGCCGATTTTGGTTGTCCGTATTCGGCACAGGAAAGTTATGTGGTCACGGCCCTGGCTAAGCAGTACCCGGATGATGTGCGTGTGATTTATAGAGACTTTCCTTTACCCGATCTCCACCCGGGCGCAGATTTAGCTGCGCAGGCTGGGGGCTGTGCTAATGAACAGGGGAAATTTTGGGAGTATCATGACGTGTTGTTTCGTAACTCAGGCATCTTTACGTCGGCAGCTCTAATTGACTATGCCAGTCAGGTTGGTCTCAACTTAACAGCTTTCAAAAGCTGTCTAGACAACGAACGCTACGCTCATGAGGTTTCTGAAGATCTAGCTGATGGAGTTGCTTCTGGGGTGGTTGGTACCCCGACTTTCTTTATGAACGGTGCCAAGATTGATGGCGCTGTTCCGTATGCTGTTTTTAAAGACATGATTGGAGCCTTTTTGAACCCATAACAAAACACGCTCTTGCGAGCGTGTTTTGAGGGCTTACTTACTCATTTTTTTGCTGATGGCTTCGCGTAAGCGGCGACCAAAACCTTTAATAAACGATAAACGCGCTCGGCGGGTTTTAAAAGTTTTGACTAATTCCAGTTTGGACAGATTTGGAGAACTGACAGGGAAGATTTTTTCAACGCCGAAACCATTGGTTTCTTTGCGGACAGTGAAGGATTTAGACGCGTTTTTTCCGCGTACTCCAAGAACTAAACCTTCAAAAATCTGAACCCGCTCACGGGCTTCACCCTTAGCGTTTACATCTTGGATTTTTTCGTGGACTCGGAGGATCTGGCCAGCAGCAATTTGCTCGGGTTTCAGAACTTCCAAGGCCTGAATTGCATTGTTCATAGCCTGAAACATGAAAAATATGGTGGGATTATAGCTAAAGATTAAAGAATGGTCAAGGTTTAGATATAAATTTCATGATTTTTTGGAAGACTTCTTCAGTTGTCAGATGAGAGGTGTCTATGACTAAGTCGTAGTTATTAAGGTTTAGGTAACTGGCACCGTACCATTTTTGGTAGCGTGCGTCGTTGTGGGCGGCACGGGCAGCTAGAGTCTTTTTGGTTTCTTCGACATTCTTGTATTCGGGCTCATCGTTACGGTTGGGGTTGTCTTGGCGATCGGCAAAAATTCGGGCGGCGCCAATCTCAGGATCAACGGTGAGAAAGATTTTTTTACTTTGAGGAATAAAATACCAACCCAACCAGCCATCAATGATGAAATCATCCTGAGTCTCACCAAGAGTTTTTTGAAATTCGTCAACCTCGTTGTCGGTTGAAGGGTCGTTCAAACCGATGTCATTCAGTTGGTCGATGGTAATACCCCTGACTTTGGCCATCTCACCGCGCATATCGCCCATCGAATAGGACTTGAGGCCAAGTTCTTCGGCTAAAAGTCGTTTGATGGTCGATTTACCGGCACCGGCCAAGCCACCAAGGGTGATGATCATACAGGTTTAAGGTTATCGAGCACGCTTTCGAGCTCGGACGGCAGGGGCGCGGTAAAGGTTTGCCGTTCTTCACTAGGCAGTGTAACCGTCAGCGCTTTGGCGTGCAAAAACAATCGTGTGGTCTTAACTGGTTTAATGCCTTTGCGGACATAGAGTTTGTCGCCAGCCACGGGGTGACCAATCGCAAATAGGTGGGCACGGATTTGGTGGGTACGGCCAGTCTCGATGTGGACATCGAGCAGAGTGGAAGTTGTAAAGTATTTCACGACTTCATAATGCGTGATAGCTTCCTTACCTTCTTGTGATAGCGGACGTGCTGCCATGCGGGCTCGGCTCGAAGAGCGAGCGATGGGGAAGTTGATAGTGCCGTGTTGGTCAGCAACTTTGCCAAGTACGAGCACAGAGTAGTGTTTTTCGGTTAGACGTTGTTTGAACTGTTCCTTCAGATGACGATGAGCCTTGTCGTTGCGAGCGACAATAATGACGCCCGAGGCCTCGCGGTCGAGACGGTGAACAATACCGGAACGGTGAAGATCGCCACCCACGTCTTTGATTTTTTTGTCGTATTTCAAAACAGCCTCCATGAGGGTAGGTTCTTTGCTGGCGAGCGTCGGGTGAACCAACAAGCCAGCCGGCTTGTTGACGACAAGAACATCTTTGTTCTCAAACAAAACTTCAAGCTCGGGAGCTTCTGGTCTGGCCGTGTCGTCAACGACCTCGGGAGCGACGTCTATCTGTGAACCGGTAGCCACCATGGCATGTGCCTTCACAGC
>SXGU01065868.1_pt1 | contig 23421 bp, 22 predicted proteins | sample 3174531 | NCBI WGS metagenome assembly SXGU01 (sample SAMN11356863, study PRJNA531348) | freshwater metagenome | isolation source: freshwater sample F1-140 | place: China: Fuxian Lake, Yuxi | collected 2017-12-25
ATAGACAGTTTATCCACGAAAACCACAAAAATCACAAAAATGCTCAATGAGCTGCCAATCTTCTATAGATGGGGTGCTGATGCTTATAACGTGTATTTACCATGAAGGTCATGAAGATAATGAAGGAAAGCGAATTCAGTAATTGCAATACCATGAATGAAGTCAATAACAGTAATATCTTCAAGTCCTTCATGCTCTCCATGGTAAAAATAAATGGCATTTTTTGGAATCGCATATAGTTGCTTAAAGGCTGAATGGCTTAACCCGTTTCTTGATTAGCAAGAATCTTCCGCTAGCCTATTTTCCTGTGCCGAAGACAGGCGTATAGTGACAGCAAGAGAATCTACCCCCGCAGGAGGTGTGTTATGCCCATGAACCGCGTGCAATTCCAGCCCGGCCTATCCATGCCCGAATTTACCAAACGCTATGGCACCGAGGCACAGTGTGAAGCAGCCTTAGTGCAGTCCCGCTGGCCCACGGGGTTTAGCTGCCCCGCCTGCGGTCATGGTGGCCATTGCCTGTTGCCTAGCAGGCCGCGCATGACCTTCCAGTGCAACGCCTGCCACCGGCAGACCTCGTTGATCGCCGGAACCTTGTTCCAAGGCTCCAACCTGCCCCTGACGACGTGGTTCTTGTCCATTTACTTGGTCAGCCAAGCCAAGACCGGTCTGTCTGCCCTAGCCTTAAAGCGACATCTGGGCGTCAGCTACCCCACGGCCTGGCTGATCCACCACAAACTGATGCAGGCCATGGCTGAGCGCGAAGACCTTTATCGGCTGTCGGGTGCCGTGCAGATGGACGACGCCTACCTCGGCGGCGAGCGCAGAGGCGGTAAGGCTGGACGTGGATCGGAAAACAAGGTGCCGTTCGTGGCGGCGGTCTCGGTGGACGACGAGGGACACCCCGGCCGAATCAAGCTGACGCCAGTACCTGGCTTCACCACCGAAGCGATTATCGAATGGTCGAAAGACCACCTCAGCCCCGGTTGCACCGTGCTTTCCGACGGGCTGGCCTGCTTTGGCGGCGTCAGCGCCGCCAGCTGCCTCCATATTCCCCTCGTCGCTGGCGGGCGTAAGCCCGATGAACTGCCGGAGTTCCGCTGGGTCAACACGGTGCTAGGCAATGTCAAGACCAGCCTGAGCGGGGCCTACCACGCTTTTGACTTCGGTAAGTACGCCGGACGCTACTTGGCCGCGATCGCCTATCGGTTCAATCGTCGGTTCCAGCTCAAAACCTTGCCCGAGCGCCTGCTGGTGGCTGCGGTGGGCACCGGCCCACGGCCCGAGGCTTGGCTGCGATTGGCGGAAGATTCTTGCTAATCAGAAAAACTTTTGGTTGCCTACTTACATTACTCATGAAAAGTAACCTGGCTGCTTTTTGATAGCTTACTCCTTTTTGCGCTTGATCGTGCGCATTTGGACTTGTCTTTTCTGTTATGCCCCCGTCTTTTGGAAGCAGTTTTGCATAAGGCACCGACACTGCGACCGGCAGTAGTGTGACCCTTTGCACCGTTGATGTGTAGATGCAAGAAAAACAGTTCGTACGTCTGTCTTCCAATAAGTATCTATTATTCATGATGTCGATCTCATTTAATTGTGTCCAATATATTAGCTGCTCCAAGGGGCAATGTGCCAGTATGTATACCATCTTGCAAATAAATCTTGGTAAGATTCGTTTAGACCTAAATATCTATCATCTAGTGTTGCTCTACCAAAATCTGTTAGTTTTGAATCTTTAGATCTATCAATCTTAATTATGATCCCTTTTTCGTTCTGAAATAGCTCTGTTTCTCCAGTTAATGAAAAAAGATCTGGTTTTTTTGGGCTATTTTCTCTAAATTCATTAAGATTATTTGAGCTAATTGAACTCACAGCTTTTTCTATTGCCAAAGATATGTTTTTATTCATAAAATACTATATTTGTGATGTTTTTATTAAAAAACAACTACATGTTGTGTTCACTTTAAGTAAATATACTAGTGTTAAAACAACATCAATAGAACATTATATGAACATTATAATATTTTTTCAAGTGGAAAGTTTTGTTGATAAATAATAGTTAAAAAACAACCCTTATGCTGATAAATCCAAATGGTTTTAGAGAATACGATGCGAGATGGATCTACAGAAAAGATATAGATCAGGCGGGAATTGAAAACTTAGGAAAAGGTCTGGGAACTCAGATAATCACTCATACCAAAAAAACGAATCCAAGAGTAATTGTAGGTCATGATTATAGATCGTACAGTGAAGAAATAAAATCAGCATTAAAAAAAGGATTAATTTCAACTGGTTGTTATATTGAAGATATAGATTTAGCACTTTCCCCTACAGTTTATTTTGCTCAATTTAATTTAAATGCTGATGCAATTGCAATGGTCACAGCAAGCCACAATGAAAATGGTTGGACGGGCGTAAAAATGGGCATCAAAAAAGGATTAACTCATGCACCTGAAGAAATGAATGAGTTAAAAGATATAACTTTAAATAAAAAATTTATATCTGGCAAAGGAAATGAAAAAAAAATTAAAAAATTTAAAAAAATTTATATTCAAGATTTAATTTCAAAAAATAAAATTAAAAAAAAAATTAAAGCTGTTGTTGCCTGCGGAAATGGGACAGCTGGTGTATTTGCACCAGAAGTTCTAAGAGGAATTGGTTGTGAAGTTATAGAATTAGATTGTAACTTAGATTATACTTTTCCAAAATATAATCCAAATCCAGAAGATTTAAAAATGCTTCATGAAATTAGCAAAACTGTTAAAAAATATAAAGCAGATATTGGTTTTGGTTTTGACGGGGATGGTGATCGAGTTGGCGTAATTGATAATAATGGTAATGAAATTTTTTCAGATAAAATAGGATTGCTAATTGCAAGAAACTTATCTTCTAAATATAAAAAATCTAAATTTATTGTCGATGTTAAATCTACTGGTCTTTATGTAACTGATAAAAAACTTTTTGAGAATAACTGTCAAACAATCTATTGGAAGACAGGACATTCACACATAAAGAGAAAAGTTCATACTGAAAAAGCATTAGCAGGATTTGAAAAAAGTGGTCATTTTTTCTTTAGTCATCCACTAGGCTATGGTTATGATGATGGAATTAATTCAGCAATTCAAGTTTGTCATTTATTGGATAATCAAAATAAAATGATGAATGAACTATTTAACGAACTGCCTAATACATATCAAACTCCTACGATGGCTCCTTTTTGTAAAGATGAAGATAAATATCAAATCGTTGAAGAGTTAGTAACACAGGTTTATAAAATAAAAGAAAATAAAATTAAAATAGATAATCAACTAATAAAAGAAATATTAACTATTAATGGAGTCAGATTTTCTTTTGAAGACGGTTCTTGGGGTTTAATTAGAGCTTCATCAAATAAGCCATCTTTAGTGATTGTAACTGAAAGCCCTACATCAAACGAAAGAAAGAAGAAAATCTTTGATTTTATTGATAATTTATTGCAAAAAACTGGCAAAATTGGAGAATACGATCAAAAAATTTAATTTATGAATAAGCCTCTTTGGGGAGCATCAAAACAAAGAGTTAAGAACTCAAATTTATTAAGTTTTTTAAAATTTATTAATTTTAAAGAAGATAATGATTTTAAAAAAATATGGAAGTGGAGTATTTCAAATCCTAAAATTTTTTGGTCTAAATTTTGGGACTATTCAAAAATAATAGGAGAAAAAGGTAAAGAAATCATTAGAGAAGATAAAGTTTTTAATAAGACAATTTTTTTTCCAAATTCTAGAATAAATTATGCTGAAAACATTCTTAAAAAAAAAAATAATAATATTGCTATTACCTTTTTATCTGAAACAGGATTTGAAGAAAATATTTCATGGAAAGAACTATATGAAAAAGTATGTAAATTTTCCTTTTACTTAAAATCTTTAAATATAAAAAAAGGAGATCGTGTTGCAGCATACGTTCCAAATAAAATTGAAACGATTATATGTTTTTTAGCTTGCGCAAAAAATGGAATTATTTGGTCATCTTGTTCTCCTGACTTTGGTGCACAGGGTGTTATAGATCGATTTAAACAAATCGAACCTAAGATATTGATTACTAGCGATTATTATTTTTATAATGGAAAAAAAATTAATATATTAGAAAAAGCTGATAGTATTTTAAAAGAAATATCTACAATTAAAAAAGTAATTATTTTTCCATACAAACAAAAAAAAAAATTAGAATTAAAAAATTTTATAAATTTTGAAAAAATTTTAAATAATTCGAACTTAGACGAAACTTTTGAAAGATTTGAGTTTAATCATCCAATTTATATTCTGTATTCAAGTGGAACAACAGGTAAACCAAAATGTATTACGCATGGAACGGGTAATGTATTAATTGAGCACAATAAAGAGTTTATGTTGCACTGTGATATAAAAGATAACGACAAATTATTCTATTTTACATCAACCGGTTGGATGATGTGGAACTGGCTAGTTGGTGGACTTGCCACAGGATCATCAATATTTTTATATGACGGATCGCCAACATATCCAAAAATTGATGTTCTTTTAAAATATTGTCAGGATAAAAAAATTAATCTCTTTGGTGTAAGTGCTAAATACATTGATCATTTAAAAAATGAAAATTTTAATAATAAGCATCTTGATTTAAGTTCAGTAAAAATAATTACCTCCACAGGATCTTTTTTAGCAGAAGAAAGTTTTAAATATGTTTATAATCATATTAAGCAAGATGTACATTTAGCTTCGATAGCAGGTGGTACTGATATGGTTGGTTGTTTAGTTTTAGGAAATTTATTTTCAAATGTTTTTAAAGGGGAAATTCAAGGTCAAAGTTTGGCTATTGATATAGACGTTTTTAATGATGAGGGAAAAAGCACAAAAGATAATGAAAAAGGAGAACTTGTAGTTAAACAACCCTTTCCTTCAATGCCAGTAAAGTTTTGGGGAGATGCTAATGGTAAAAAATATCATCAAGCTTATTTTACAAAATATAGAAACATTTGGCACCATGGCGATTTTGTTGAAAAAACCCCAAATAATGGATTCATTATGAGAGGCCGATCTGATACCACTTTAAATCCTGGCGGCGTAAGAATTGGAACATCTGAAATTTATCAGCAAGTAGAAAATATTGATTTTATCACAGAAGGTTTAGTTGTCGGTCAAAATTATAAAGATGATGAAAGAATTATATTGTTTGTAACTACTAAAAAAAACAAAATTTTAAATAATAAAAAAATTAAATTAATTAAAACTATAATTAGAAAAAATTGTTCTCCTAGACATGTGCCAGCAATCATCATTAAAGTTCCGGAAATACCAAGAACTAAAAGTGGTAAAATAGTTGAGCTTGCTGTGAAAAAAGTAATTAATGGTGAAGAATTAAATAATAAAGAAGCAATAGCAAATCCCAAAAGTTTAAATTTTTTTAAAAATTTAAAAGAACTTCAATAGATTATCTCTCAACACACATGGCGATGCCCATACCGCCACCGATACATAAAGTTGCTAAACCTTTGTGAACATCTCTCTTGATCATTTCGTGAATTAAAGTGACTAAAATTCTTGTGCCTGAAGCTCCTATTGGGTGACCAATAGCTATAGCTCCGCCATTTACATTAACTTTTTCCTCAGGAATACCTAATGTTTTTAAGACTGCAATACTTTGTGCTGCAAATGCTTCGTTTACTTCTAAAAGATCTAAATCTTTCACAGACCAACCAGCTATTTCTAGTGCTTTTTTAGAAGAAGGAATTGGACCTGTTCCCATTAAAGCAGGATCAACTCCACAGCTAGCCCAGGATTTTATGGTAACTAACTTTTTTAACCCTCTTCTTTCAGCCTCAGCAGAAGACATAAGAGTAACTGCTGCAGCACCATCATTAATTCCTGATGCATTGCCAGCTGTAACTGTTCCATCCTTTTGAAAAACCGGTTTTAATTTAGTTAGAGTTTCTATAGATATTCCGTCTCTTGGATGTTCGTCTTTATTAAAATCTACTTCAGAATCTTTTGATTTAATTTTAAAATTAACAATTTCATCTTTAAATCTATTTTGTTTTTGAGCGTTTAAAGTTTTGGTTTGAGAGCTAAGAGCAAACTTATCTTGCTGATGTCTTGTAACTTGAAACTTTGTTGCAACATTTTCAGCTGTTATACCCATATGGTATCCGTTAAATGCGTCCCACAAACCGTCTTTAATTAAAGTGTCTACTATTTCAGTATCTCCAAGTTTCTTTCCATTTCTTAAATGTATTGCGTGTGGGGCAAGGGACATACTTTCTTGGCCTCCTGCAATTACAATTTTAGAGTCTCCCGCTTTAATACTTTGAAAACCTGAAGCAACAGATCGAATTCCAGAGCCACAGACCTGATTGACGATATAAGCTGGCTTTTCTTTTGGTATTCCAGATTTAATAGCAGCTTGTCTAGCAGGATTTTGACCGGCACCTCCTGTAAGCACTTGCCCCATGATAACTTCATCTATTTCATCACTTTTCAATTTAGACTTTTTGATTGATTCAGAAATCACAACTGAACCAAGATCTTTAGCTGAAACATTTTTTAATGATTTTCCTAACGAACCTACCGCCGTTCTAAATGCTGAGGTTATTACGATATCTTTACCGTTCATGGTTTGCTTCTGTTATTCGATTATTTATACTCTATTTAAAAAAAAACTAATTAGCTACTGTCAAATCTAATCTCCATTTATAGGTATATCCAAACCATTTATTTGATTGGTTTGCTACTATAGTAGTTTTAAATTTTAAATTTCATTAATTTTACTTAAGTTTAATTTTAAAAAATACAGATAGGAAACAATACAAATTATTAAGAATACTGAAAAAGCAACCTGGTAAGCAAAAATTAAGGGATAACCCCTGCTCATTACGAGATCTATTAAAATTCCAATCATCCACTGCACTATAAATATTCCAACAAACACAATAAAATTAAAAGATGTTAATGCCTTTCCTGCAAGCTTAATAGAAAAGGCTAAACCAACAGCAGGTTGAACAAGTGTCAAAACGATACAGCTTAATATAAAGACTACCCAATCTACGTAACTGGTATTTTCAGCAAATATGATGATTTTAAGTAATATCAAAAAAGATATTGGAGTTAGATAAACAACTAATTTATTCGTTGTATACCCTAATTGAAGTAATTTTGGATTAATGTAGCCCCATAATAAAAAAGCTAATAACATTACAAAATTAATCCAAAATAATCCGGTAGCACTTTGTAAGGGTGCATAGCCAGATACATTTACTAACCAAGGACCTGCCCATAAAGTTTGAATTGCATATAATCCGCCACAATTAAATATTCCAAATGGTATTAAGCTTTGAAAATATTTATTTTTCCAAACTTGAGAAAGAGAATTATTTGTAACTAGGTCTATTTTATTTTTGTTGGGTTGACTTGACCATTTTGGAGATATTATAAAAATTAAAACAATACATAATGTTGCTAGTACTGCTAGACCACCAAAAATAGTTCTCCAGCCATATAACGGAAGTAATAGCTGAATTGGTAAAGTTGATGATAACAAGCCTATAGATCCAACCATTAACATCCAGGAATTTGCTCGTTGTTGATATTCATCCGACATCCACATTCTATAACCGGTCAAAGGACCCATTAAACAAGCAGAGAATCCAATACCAATTAAAAATCTTGCAAATAAAAGATTAGTAAAATTTTTGGCAAACATAAAAACCAAGATACCTAAAACCGCCACAAGAAGAAAAATACTTACAATTTTTTTTGTTCCAAACTTGTCTAGCATATATCCCAAAGGAAGTTGCATAACTGCAAATCCAAAAAAATATCCTCCAGAAAGCAAACCAAGATTTGCCGCGTTTAGGTAAAATTCCTCAATTAATACTGGTGATAATGTTGCAGTAATTGCTCTAAGTAATGTCGATAAAAAATAGCCACAAGCAAAAGCAAAAAAAACAATAATCATATGATTTCTTGATAAAATATTCTTTTCCATATTTAAAACCTTAAGGCTATGCCGCTGTGGCTAGCATTACATTTTGCGACTTTAAGGGCTTGGTCTTTATTAAGACGATTTTGTGTTCTTAAACCAATGGAGTCTTTTAATATTTCATCATAATCGACTAACGCGCTATAAATTTTATCAAATGCAATTTTCTTCCAAGTAATACTGGACTCTAAGAAAGCATTTGACTCTTTCAATAAAGAAGCGATGGCTTCAAAATCGCCTAACTTCGTAGTCGACTCATAAATTAAGTCTCCAACATTACCAATGTTTTCAATTGAGTCTGAAAGCTTTAATAAGTGATTAAGCCTTCGTTCCAAAGATGCCTTGTCAAGTTTTTCAAGATCATTCGAAATTGCATTTCCTTCTAAAATTAAATTTTCAATTGGCTTGATATTTTCAATTTCTTCCTTGAGATCCTTTAAAATTCTATAACCATCATCTGAACTCTTATAATATTGGTTTAAAAGTTTAGAATAGTCTGAATACTTAAGTTCATATTCTGTATTAAGTTGCTTCCAGTCACCTGGTATGCCTTTATTCAATTCAAGGTTTTGAAGCTGAATCATTTCAATTTCCCTACTCAGCTCATTGGCTTTCACTGGATCATTGTTTTGTATTATCCTTATGTCGTCCTGCAAGAATTTGATTTTTTTCTCATTATTAATTACTTGTCTTTGAATTTTTCTAACTGTTAAATGAACATCGTAATATGTATTTGTATATTGATTGAGTTCTCCTTTTGAAGTTTTTATCTGTGGAACTAAGTTCAAGGCATTTAAAGTTAATTCAAAGTGTTTGTTTAAAGAATCCATTCTCTCAACTGGTAAGAAATCGACGTTTAATGATTTAAAACTATTTATACCATTTAAAATTTCCTCTTCCCTATTTTCATAAACATTAAATTTATAATCCAAAATGCATTTTTGTAGTTTTGGATTGGTTGGTGGTGGAGAAACATCAGATGTCAAATATGACCTTAAGGGCAAATAATTTGCTAAATTTGGAAAATAACCAACAATGCACAATGCTAAGATTTGTAGGGCTATGAACGGCACTGCTCCCTTCCAGATTTGAGAAGTTCTGACTGTTTTTGGAGCTACTCCCTTAAGATAAAAAAGAGAAAAACCAAACGGAGGAGTCAAAAAGGAAGTTTGCATATTCAATCCTATCATCACACCTAACCAAAGAGCTGTAATGTTTGCTGAAGGATCGGCAAGTAGTATTGGTGCAACAATCGGGACTACTACAATTGCAATTTCTAAGTAATCAATAAAGAAGCCAAGAATGAAAATAACCATCATTACGAGAGCGAACTGAGCCCAGAAACCACCTGGTAGCTGATTTAATCCATTCCTAACAAGCTCCTCGCCACCAAAGCCTCTGAATGCAGCCGTAAGCATCGCTGCTCCAATCAAGATGATGAAAACCATCGTAGTAGTAATCGTTGTCTCTGTGGAAACTTCTTTTAAAATGTTATCTATTTTAAACGTACGATAAAAACTCCAACCAATTGAAAAAATCAAAAATCCAACTGCTATAAAAGCCAAATAAATCCCGAACAAATCATAATTGTTTGAAATTAACTTTATGTTCAAATTAAAATACTTGCTTAAGATTAAAATGGCTAAAGTAGACAAGCTTGCTATTATTGCTGGAGTGTAAGTATGTTTACGATTTGGAACTAATTTATAACCTGCCATTATCGTAGCGCCAATTGCTCCAACTGAACCTGCTTGATTCACGGTTGCAATACCAAAAAGAATTGAACCCAAAACTAATACAATTAAAAGTAGTGGTGGTACTAAGGCAAAAAACACGCGCTTATAAAATTCTAAGTCTAAAGAACCATCAATCTTAAGTGGAGGGGCCGATTTAGGATTTAAAAATGAGTAAACTAAAACATACACAGCATATAAAAAGACCAATATCAAACCTGGGATCAATGAACCTAAAAACATTTCGCCAGCACTCGTGCTCGTAACAGACAAATCACTTGGCATTGATCCACTGCCAATGAAATTTTTGTAATCACTTATTCTTAATCCGTTTGCAACGTTTGAAGCATTAGATAATTGATCAGCAATGATGATCAGAACAATTGAAGGAGGTATTATCTGACCAAGCGTACCAGATGCTGTGATAATTCCTGTTGCCAAGGTCGTTTCATATTTATTTTTTAACATAGCAGGAAGAGAAATGAGCCCCATTGCAATCACTGTTGCTCCAACTATTCCGGTTGTTGCTGCTAACAAACCTCCAACTAAGACTACGGAAACTCCTAAACCCCCTGGGATCCTTCCAAATAATTGACCCATCGTTGTGAGCAGGTCTTCTGCAATCTTAGATCGTTGCAAAACTAAACCCATAAAGATGAACAACGGTATGGCAATTAAAGTATCACGTTCTACTTCCCAATAAGTTCCGCGAAAGTTTGTTATTGCAGAAGATATCCACTCGAACGGGCCATCTTGTATGAAATAAGAATGAGAATTACCGGTAAATAAATAACCAGTTATTCCTGCTAATAAAATTGCTATGATTGCAGCTCCTGGCAATGCAAAGGCAACAGGAAATCCTGTTCCTAAAGCAACGATCATCAAAAAAATCAAAAAGAATACGAAAAAAGTTTCCATTTAATTTTTGCTCTTTATTTTTTTAACACTATCTAAGATCAAACTGCAAAACTGTATGATCATGCTTAAGGCAAAAATAGTTAAAAAACTTGCCATCATATATTTTAAGTACAGGCCTGATTGAGCCTGCTGAGAAATTTCAAAACTTAATATAGGTGCATTGATAATTCCGGTCTTGGAACCCATTCCTGAATACAGAATTAAGAAACATATTGGCATCCCAAAAAAAATGGACCCAAAGATGTTTGCTAAAGCCTTATTTTTTTCCTTAAAGTTAACATAAAGAATGTCTACTCTCACGTGTCCATCTTTTAGCAAAGTGTAAGCACTTCCAAATAAAAAAAGGGCTGCATACCAGTATCTAACGAGATCTCCCATAAAAGCTTGCTCATAAGAAAATACAAATCTAGAAATAACGATTAATGCTTCGGCAAAGACAACAAGGAGAGCCAGCCAAATAAATCCTATCGACTTATTTTTGATTGAATAAATGAAACTAAATATTGTCAAAGGTAAATGGACAAACAATATTCTAGATTTAGGTTGTAAAAATAACTGTGCCAATCTTTGGGGTAATGAATCTAAAATTGCTTTTTCACTAACTAAAAACGAAATAACTAAATCTACCAATCCAACCAAAAAAACAGTCCAAAAGGCAGATCGAGTTATATAGGTAGACAAATTTGATAATTTTTGCGAATTTTCCTTTAAATTGCTTTTATTGATTTTAGTCAAATAATAATAAACACCAAATATGCAAAAAAAATATGAGATGAACTGAAAACTAGACAATGAAAAAGAAAAGCCATCCAAGGTAAGCTCATTGGAAACTATGGATTTTAGAAAAGCAGTTGATCCAGGCCAATTAAAAAAATTCGTTAAGATAATGTTAAAGAAATAAACTAAAGTTAAAGAGACGATTGAAAAGGAAAAAAACTTGCTAAAACTTATTAAATCAAATTTATGGTTCATGTGAAAAATCCGCGAGGTTTTTGCCTCGCGGATTATCAAGTATTATTATATTTTTAAAAATTTGTTACGTTTTGTAACATAAGCAGACTCAGAAAGCTTGTTCCAAGCCCCAAGTTCTCTTCTAGCTTTTAAGAAGCTATCAGTAACCCGCTTCGCTATAGGACTACTTGCTGATGTTTCAGCAAATACTTCTTCAGAAGCTTTTCCAAAGGCATCATAAATTCTATCATTGAACTCGACTAATTTTACGCCGTGATCTTTGATTAACCTTTGTAATGCTAGTCCATTATTTGCATTAAACTCTGACATCATAACTTCATTTTCGACCGTGGCAGCAGCTTCGATTAAAGCCTGATCTGTTTTTGAAAGTTTAGATAGCCAAGATTTATTACATTGAAGTCCCAACATTGAACCAGGTTCATGTACACCAGGATAATAATAATATTTGGCAGCTTCATAGAATTTCATAAATTCATCATTCCACGGGCCTACCCATTCAGTTGCATCAATCGTTCCAGCCATTAGTTGTGCATAAATTTCACCCCCAGGGACATTAATTACTGACACACCAAGTTTAGTCATCATTTGACCGCCTATTCCTGGAATACGCATTTTAAGACCTTTAAAGTCTTCAGGACTCTTCATTTCTTTTCTGAACCATCCACCCATTTGAGTTCCACTGTTTCCACACATGAAACCCTTCAAGCCGAAATTTCCAGACAATTCATCCCAAAGTTCCTGGCCTCCTCCAAATCTCATCCAAGCATTAAACTCAGTATAAGTCAGACCAAACGGAACTGAACAGAAATATGCAAAGGATTTTTCCTTACCTGTCCAATAATATTCTGCACCATGAAACATTTGAGCATCACCTTTAGCGACGTGATCAAATACGTCAAAAGCACCAACTCTCTCACCAGCAGCGTATAATGTTACGTTTATTCTGCCTTCTGATAATTCACCTACTCTTTTTGCAAAACGAGCCGCACCAGTTCCAAGTCCTGGAAGGTTTTTTGGCCAAGTCATTACCATGATGACTTCAATTCGTTCAGCAGTTATTGCTGGAGCTGCCAAAGCACTTGCACCAATTGCAGCTACTCCAGTGGCCAATAAAGCTTTTTTTACAAATCTTCTTCTGCTTAAAGCTTTTTGGCTTTTTGTTTTTGTTTTTAACATAGATAACCTCCCTTATTTATTTTTCTAGCTTATATTAAACATAAAACACTTCAATCTAGTAATTTAGCTTAATTTAATGATGTTTTTGATTATTTAAACTTAAAATCTAAAACTATTTAGCTGTCTAGGCTATACTTAACTTTATAATTATTGTTTATCAATCCAGTCTGCTAATTTTTTAATACCATCTGCAACTTTAGGTGCATATTTTTCAATAAGTGCATCGGTAATCGTTGTATTCGTTTTTATTTTTTTAAGAAACTGCGTTCCATTAAAATCCGTAAAAGCTAATCGGATAAAAAGTTGATTAGGTTTAAATCCAAAAACAGAGCCTGGTAAAGAAGCAACGCCAATTTGATCCAACATTGCTTTGCTTAAAGCTAAAGAAGTTTTGTATTTTTTTGAATATATTTCAAACATTAAATAAAATGCGCCTTCTGGTGATGAGGCTTCAACATTGTGAGATTGTAGTCGGCTTGAAACATATTGACCAACAGCATCCAAAATTTTATTTGTTTTTATTTTATAGTCTTTTAAATTAGCTTTATATGCTTCAACTGCAGCAAATTGAGTTGGGCTATTAACCGTAGAATAAGTCTCGGTTGCTAACTTATTTAAAGTAATTAGATAATCTTTATGTTGCTTGGGAACAGTTAAAAAACCTAAGCGCCAGCCACCTGCTCCACACCACTTTGATAAACCGCCACTGATAAATGTTCCTTCTGGATAATAAGTGGAAATTGATTCATATTTACCATTAAAAGTTAAATCTCCATAGACTTCGTCAGATAAAACAAAAATCTTATATTTCCTTGCAACTTTTGCTAACTCTTTTAAATTTTTACAAGTAGCTCCTGAAGGATTGTTAGGAGAGTTAAGAAATAAAGTTATATTTTTTGATTTTAATGATTTCAGTTTTTTCTCTAAATCTTGAGCAGTTGGAAACCAATAATTATCTTTATGTGTTGGTAGCCAGTGTATTTTATTTTTAGCAAGTTTTGCTTGAGGTGCGTACGATACCCAACTTGATTGAGGTAAAATAACATCACCATTAAAACACATATGCATAAGATACATTGAAGTTTTTGATCCCGGTGTGATGAGAATATTATTTTTTGTAAAGGTGCTTTTAGTTTGTTTAGTTAAGTGTTTAGCAATAACATCTCTTAATTGGGGCAGTCCTTGCATGTGTAAATATTCATTTTGGAAAGCATTTTTTTTAAAGGCTGAAACTACTTTTTCAGGAACTGGAAAAGGCGACAACCCAAATCCAAACTTATAAATTATTTTTCCTTGAGTCATTAATTTTTTTGTTTTTTCGTTTATTACTAAAGTTGCAGAATATTTGAGATCTAGAAGATTTTTTTTTATAGAATTTTTCATTATATTTTCAATTAATTCTTAGCTAGTTAATATTAAAAACTTTTAAAATCAATTAGGCTAAATTTATTAGGCTCTTTACATGATTCCATTATAAAGTTAAGAGAATTAGATAGCTCACTATTGGTTTCTTTGGGTCCATTGATTAAAAAAAAACCTGTACCCTGCATTCTTAAATAAGAATTATTAAGTGTAATATGGATATTTAAAGTGTTTTTTAGTCTTAATTTAATAAAATCATCGGTAAACATACTAGTTTTTTCTGAATTTAAAATAGGATACCAAATTAAATAAATGGCTTCGGGAAATTGACTATGAGTGTGATTAATAAGATTAATTATTTTATTATATTCATTTTTAAGTTCGTAAGAAGGATCAATTAAAATTAATTTTTGACCTTTATATTTTGAAATAATCTTATTTAAATTTTGATAAGCGTTGATTTTCTCTATTTTAATTCTTTTATCATCTTTAAAATTATTTTCTAAATTTAAAAATTCATTATTATGAAGTTCGGAAAAATATAAATTATCTTGTTTATCGGTAAGTTTAGAAGCAATAAGACAAGAGCCAGGATAAATTTCAAATTTATTTTTTTTGTTAAAACTTTTGACTATATCCAAATATTTATTGATTAAAGATAAATTGGTTTTAACATTAAGTATTTTTGAAATACCATTAAGATATTCTTTATTTTTTTGCATAAAAGTATCTTTGATAAAATACTTTCCAGCTCCAGCAAAAACATCAAAAAATGTAAAAGGTTTCTTAGTTTTATTCTTTTCAATTAAATAAACTAAAATCAAATGCTTAAATACATCCGCAAAATTTCCAGCATGGTATCCATGACGATAACTAAGCATAAAAATTAAATTTCTTGTGCAGCTCTTGTTCTTTCGAACATAAGTTTAAGTTTAATTCCTAGATTCAAGAAAGGTTGTGGAGGTAGCCAATTAGGTTTTGTTCTATTTTCAATTAATTCTGTTTCAATTGTGCTCTCATTAGAAGCTTTCATTGCTATTTGCTCACCAAATAAAATTCCAAGACCAATACCTGCGCCGTTAAAACAACCTGCTATAAATATTTTTTCATTTATTTTTTCAAACAACTGCGATCCATTTCCACTTCTACAGGCAACACCTGACCATGTACTCTCAATAATGTCATCTGGTAAATATGGAAATCTTTTTTGTATTCCTTTTAAATGCATTTTTTTTCTTTCTTTCAGATCTTCGTTACTCATAAAGTTTGGATTTTTTATCTCCGCTGTGTTTCTAATAGATATTCGCTTATCTTTAGTAAGTCTGATAGTTGCTCCCATGGGCTTAACTGAAAGTACTCCCCATTCACTTGGATTTCCCATTTCATTTAATTCTATTTGTGTTAACGGTCGTGTGGTGCTAGCTGTTAAAGTAATTGGAAAATTATAATTTTTTTTAATATTTAGACTAGAAAAAAAACCATTATTACAAAAAATTATTTTTTTTGAATTAATAGAATATTCTTTAAATTTACATATAATAAAATCTTTTTTTTCTTCCCAATTTGTTAATTGCGTCTTTTCAAACAAATGCACGTTACTAGGCAACGTCTTAATCATTGATCTTGCTAATTTACCAGGGTGAAGCAAAATACCACTATTGGTATATAAACCAGTTTTATAAAAGGAAGTTCCTAATTTTTTTTTCAATTCTTCTTCTGATAAAATTTGATGTTTGATATTTTGAGCTTTTAAATTTTCACTGAAATTATTTAAGATTTTTAGATCATTTAAATCTGATGAAGCATAATATTTACCACACTCATTCCAATCACAGTCTACCTGGTGTTCTTGAATATATTTTTTAACAGATGCTATTCCCGCTTGATAAAGATTTGTTTTTTTTTGATAAGCAGATATATTTTTTGTAGATATAAATCCTTCATTTAAAGTAGTGTCTACTAAATATCCAGAATTTCGACTGCTCGCCCCTTCTCCTGCTAACTGTGCATCTACAATAATTATTTTTTTTTCTGGATTTAGTTTGGATAGAGTTCTTGCGGCGGATAAACCTGTATAACCTGCGCCTATAATTATAAAATCACAAATATCGTTATTCAATAAAGATTTAATTTTATTTCTTGGTTCTAGATCATTTATCCAAAAACAGGACTGATCATTAATGATTTGCATATTTATTAAACTTTAAATTTTTTTTGTAATTTAATAATTATTTTATTTAATAGTATTTTTGAATAAGCAACCTTTTTTACAACCCATACCGATAAAGGCCATGAGCTGTCATTTTTTTTTCGAGCAATTATATGAATATGTAGTTGCGACACGACATTGCCAATTTTTTCAACATTAAGATTGAAGGCTTTAAATGTTTTCTTCATAATTTTTGATGCATAAGTAATTTCTGCTATCAATAAATTTTGATCTTTTTTTTTAAGTTGGTAGATGTCAGTGATGTTTTTTCTTTTAGGAATTAAGATAATCCACGGAAATTTGGAGTTATCTATTAATCTTATATTACAAAGTTTTAGATTTGTAATAAAATGAGAATCTTTGAGAAAATTTTTACTGACTTGTTGCATTACAGTTTGAAGTATTCAAATAAAAATTTAGAACCAATGAAAATTAAAAAAATCCCAAAATATTTACTTATTCTTTTTTTGTCCATTTTGTGAACTGTTCTAGCTCCAATTCTTGCCATGAGTGTTGTGATAGGAATAAAGATTAAAAAAGCTGGTATGTTTAAAAACCCCATACTTAAAGGTAAATTCACATCTAAATAAATTCCAGAAATTAAAAAACCAATTGTGCCAAATAAAGAAATTAAAAAACCAATAGCAGCAGCACTTCCAATGGCATTATTAATTGAATACCCAAAAAATTTTAAGATAGGTACGTTCATTACTGCTCCACCTATTCCCATTGGAGCTGAAATAAAGCCTGCCGCAAAACCAAAAAATATTTTATAACTTAATTTAATTTTACGAACAATGTGTATTTCTTTTTCTTTTAAATAGAGTAAATAAAAAGCCAAAATAAATACAACAATAGAAAAAAAAAGAACTAGTGACTTTGTTTTAAGAGTTGTAGCAAAAATTGTTCCAAAAACAACACCGGCAACAACAAACATTCCGTAACTCTTTACAATATTAAAGTCGACCGCTTTAAATTTATGATGTGTCATTACAGAGACGATCGAAGTTGGAATGATGATAGCAAAAGATGTCCCAACTGCTAAATGCATCACATAAGTTTTATCTACACCAAATGATGAAAAGAGATAATAAAGAAAAGGAACAGAAATTAAGCCGCCACCTATTCCAAATAGACCTGCAAAAAACCCTACGGGTATAGCAGTTAAAATCATGAAACCAATTAAAGTTAAAATTTCACTTTGGCTAAGTGTTTCCAAATTATCTTTCTAAAGAAATTGTAGCGTTATTATTTTTAATTTGATCCATAATATGATCAACTTTTTTAATATCTGCATCTCTAATGCACATATTTTTCGATAAATATTGTTTCCACTGTCTTGAACCATTCTGACCATGAAATAATCCAACTGTATGTCTCATGATATGATTTAATTGAATGCCTTTTTTAGTTTCTTCTTGAATATAAGGTATTAATTTTTCCATAACTTCTGATCTACTTGGAACGTTCTCATTATTAAAAATTTCTCTTTCAATATCAGCTAAAAAATAAGGAGAGTGATAAATTGCTCTACCAATCATAACGCCATCTACTCGTTTTAAGTGATCTTTAATCTGACTAGTGTCAATAATACCTCCGTTAATTATAACTTCATCGTCTTTTAAAAATTCTTTTAGTTTATAAACAAAATCATATTTTAAAGGTGGAACTGTTAAGTTTTGTTTAGGACTTAATTGTTTTAAAATAGCTCTTCTTGCGTGTATAATAAATTTTTTAGCACCTGCTTTTTTTAAGATTGAAATAAATTCTTTTAAAAATTCAAAATCTTCAACGTCGTCATAACCTATTCTGGTTTTAATAGAAATTGGAAGCTTGATAGAATTAACCATTGCATTAACGCATTCTGCAACAAGATTGGGTTCTTTCATTAAACATGCACCAAATTTATTTTTTTGAACTTTCTTGCTTGGACAGCCAAGATTTAAATTTATTTCATCATATCCATATTGCTCAGAAATTTTACAAGCCTCAGATAGCTCTGAAGGATTGGAGCCACCTAATTGAAGAATCGTTGGGTTTTTAACTTTTTTAAATGATAATATTTTATCTCTGTCGCCTCTAATAATTGCATTAGACACGATCATTTCAGAGTAAAGATGAATGTTTTGACTAATTAAGCTTAAAAAATATCTTTCATGCTTGTCTGTGCAGTCCATCATAGGTGCTACAGATACGGTCTTTTTCATTTTTGATTATTCTTTGACTTTTACTTCTTCTTCTAATGTTAATGGTTCTTGATCGAGAGGTTCATCAATATCTTCTACTTCGTCCTCTAACTCAGTTTTTACTAAAAGAGCTTTTTTTACATCAGGAATCTTTCTTGTTCTTTTTGAAGGCAAGATGGCTATTCCACTTTTAGAAATTTGACCTTTGTATAAATTTTCAAATTCGTCATTTTCTTCCTCTTCAGTTTCTTCTATATCTAAATTTTCATCAGGCTCTTTACGTAGTCTTAAGATTGCACTTTTTTCTAATTCTTTGATTTGAACTTTACCCTCACCAATTTCTCTTAGTGAAATTATAGTTTTTTTATCATTTTCTTCTGGGACTAACATCTCTGCACCAGAATTTAATTGAGCAGTTCTTTCTTTTGCTAATAAAACTAAATCATATTGATTGTCTATTTTTGTCATACAATCTTCTACTGTAATTCTTGCCATGATGAAGGTTATTTATTTAATTAAGCTTGATAAATCAAGTCTATTCTGACAAATTTGCAAAATAAAAATAATCATTTATGAGCAGCAAAGTTTCTTTTATTGGATTGGGTGTTATGGGTTATCCAATGGCAGGTTTTATATCAAAAGCTGGTCACGAGGTAACTGTCTACAATAGAACGAAAGCTAAAGCAGAGAAGTGGATAAAAGAATACAAAGGTAAAACTGCAAATACTCCTGCTGAAGCGGCAAAAGACTCAGATTTTATTTTTACTTGCGTTGGAAACGATGATGATCTTAGATCGGTAACAATTGGCAAAAGTGGTTTATTTGAAACTGCCAAAAAAAACTGTATTTACGTCGACAACACTACAGCTTCCGCATTAGTTGCTAGAGAACTTTATAAAGAAGCTAAAAATAAAGGATTTCATTTTTTAGATGGGCCTGTTTCAGGCGGTCAGTCTGGTGCCGAGAGCGGAAAATTAACTGTGATGTTGGGTGGTGATGCAGATGCTTTTAAAAAAGCTGAACCAATTATTGCTTGTTATAGTCAAAAAGCAAAACTATTAGGTGGTCCTGGAAGCGGACAACTTACTAAAATGATGAACCAGATGTGTATTGCTGGGACTGTTCAAGGTTTAGCTGAAGCATTAAATTTTGGAATTAATGCAGGATTAAATATTGATAATGTAATTGAAACTATATCAAAAGGGGCTGCTCAATCTTGGCAAATGGAAAATAGATCTAAAACGATGGTTGCTGATAAATTTGATTATGGCTTTGCCGTAGATTGGATGAGAAAAGATTTAAAAATTGCAATGGAGGAAGCAAAAAGAAATGGTTCTGCATTGCCAATTACAACTTTAATTGATGGTTACTACGCAGAGATTCAAAAAATGGGTGGCAACCGATGGGATAGCTCAAGTTTAATTGCTTTGCTTAAAAAAAAATAATCAGTGACAACTGCAGTAAGTTACTACGAAAATTTTCAAGAAATAGAAAAGAAAATTTGGCTCATGCTCATTGATGCGGTAGCTAATAGAAATTCACCTTTTAGAATACCTGTATTTATTTGTGGTAATCAAACTAATTTTGATGGAAGGGTTGTGGTTCTTAGAAAAGCTGATCAACAAAATAAATTACTACAATTCCATAGTGATATTAGATCAGATAAAATTAAAAAATTGAAAAAAAATAAGAATGCTTCTATGCTTTTTTATGACAAGGAAGAAAAAATTCAATTAAGAGTAAAGGTAAAGTGTGTAATTAATTACAACAATAAAATTACAAAAGAATCTTGGTTAAAGACTCAACATGTTAGTAGAAAGTGCTATCTTGTAGAGAATGGGCCAGGAACAGAATCTGATGCTCCAACATCTGGACTAAAACCTGAATTAGATAATTTTGAATTCACAAAAGAACAAAGCGAAAAAGGCTATAAAAACTTTACAGTTATTCAATGTAAAATTAAAAGTATCGAATGGTTATATTTAGCTGCTAAAGGACACAGAAGAGCTTTTTTAGATTACGCTCATGGTTCGAAATACACTTGGCTAGTACCTTAAATATTTTTATAACGTTTATAATTTTCAACATAATGTTTGGCGTTTTCTTTTATTTCTTCAATTTCTTTATCCGTTACTTGCCTAATCACTTTGCCAGGACTACCTAAGACCAAAGATCGATCTGGAATAATTTTATTTTCTGTAATTAATGTATGAGCACCTATAATACAATTTTTTCCAATTTTAGTTTTATTTAAAATAGTGCTTCCAATTCCAATTAAAGTATCATCATCAATTAGACAGCCATGAAGCATCACCATATGACCAACGGTAACACCTTTGCCTAAAGTTAAAGGACAATTTGGATCGGTATGAAACACACTGCCATCTTGAACATTCGAGCCTTCCCCAATTGTTATAGGCTCAATGTCGCCTCTAAGAACTACATTAAACCAAATATTGGCATTTTTTTTTAAGATAACTTTTCCAATTAAGACAGCATTGCTTGCTACCCAGGAATCTTTATGAAGTGTTGGCTTATTATTTTCAAAATCATAAATCATATAATTGCTGTAATTTGATAGTAAAATATTTATAATATTAATCCAAGAACAAAACTTATTAATGTTTGTTGTAATCACTCGAAATTTTCCACCTGATATTGGAGGCATACAAAGCTTAATGGAGGGCTTGTCAAAAAGTTTAATAAATCATGGACCAGTCAAAGTTTTTGCTGACGAGTTTCTAAATGATAAAGATTATGATTTAAATTCAAAATTAGAAATACAAAGAATTAGCGGCTTTAAAATTTTTAGAAAATATAGAAAAGCATATACTGCTAATGAATATTTGAGAAATAACAAAGTTAGGGCTATTTTTTTCGATCATTGGAAAAGCATTGAACATATTGATATTCAACTCTTAAATCGTTGTCCTAATTTTTGCTTAATTCACTCTAAAGAAATTAATCATCCACTTGATAGTTCCTTGAACACAAGAATGAATAAAGCTTTTAAAAAAGCTAAATTTATTATTGCCAACTCAAAATACACTAAAGAGCTAGGTATAAGTCTAGGGCTAGAAAAAAATAAAATTCATGTAATTCATCCGGGTACAAATTATCCAGTTCCAATAAATGAAGAAAATAAATCAAAAGCAAAAGACATTTTTAGCTCTTCATTTCCAAAAATTATTACTGTTGCTAGATTAGATAAAAGAAAAAGTCATCAAAATATATTGATGACCATAAAAAATTTAATACCCACTTATCCAAATATTAAATATATTTGTTTAGGTGATGGAAATGAAAAAAGTAATCTTGAGGCACTTAGAGAACAGTTAAAAATTGAAAATTATGTTACATTTTTGCCTAGAACAGATGAAAATTTAAAAATAGCTCTAATTAATGAATCTGACTTATTTTTAATGCCCTCGGTAATCTACAAAAAATCAATTGAGGGTTTTGGTATCTCATTTATTGAGGCGGGAAGTTATGGAAAAGCTTCTATAGGAGGTAAAGATGGGGGCCAGTCAGATGCAATTGAAGAAGGACGAACAGGATATTTATGCGATGGCAATGATTTAAACTCTATTTATGAGACTATTTTAAAGTTTTTTAAAAATGATCAATATAAAGTTCTGGGTTTACAAGCTAAGGAATTCTCAAAAAAATTTAAATGGGAAAATATTATTAAACAATATTTAGATTTAATTTAATACTTTTTTAATCTCTTTCATTACAGTCTCACTCTTAAGCAAATTCAAATCTTTAACTGATATAGCTTTGAATTTTTCTGACTCTATACTTACTTTATGAGCTGAAGTGTGGCTGCCAAATAAAACTAATCCAGGCTTATTCATATGAGTACAAATATGTGCAGGACCAGTGTCATTTGAAATTATAAAACTAGCATCTTTTATTAAACTAATAAGCTCATCTATTCTTAATGACTTTCCTTTATTTAAAATTACTTTTGCGTTTAACAATTTAGATTCTTCAATTTCTTTAGGACCTGGTGCTACAGCGATATCGTATTTATTTCCATATTTGTGCTTAAGTTGAGAAATTAAAATAGAATAGTAAGGCCATTTTTTAATAATTAATTTTTTAGAGCAAAAAGGAAAAATTAAAATATATTTTTTATCTAAATAAAGTCTTGTAATATTTTTTATATTTAAAACTGCCCAATTAAGATTAGATTTTTTAACATTTTTAGTTTTAATTCCACTTTTTTTAAGCTGAATCTGCATTCTTTTTAGAATGGGTGTTTCATCAAAATCTGATTTTAGTTGATTTGATTCTAAAATAGTCTTGGTTGAGGACCACTTTGCAGAATTGAGAAGATATTTACTATAAAAAATTGTTCTGCTTGAATTTTGCAAATCGAATACGTGCGTAAAATTATAAAAAGATAATTTTTTTTTTAATTTATAAAGATAAACCAAATTCCATCGCGGCAATCTTCTGTCCACTATAACCTCATCAAGATAAGGACATTTGCTCATAAAATCAGAGTAAGAATGTGAAGTTAAAAGAATAACATTTGATTTTTGAAAAGATTTTTTAATATCTTCCATCGCTCCATTAGCTTGAATTAAATCACCAAGAGAACCATGTTTTATAATTAATATATTCGACATTATTTTAACTGTATAAAATTATATTTATAGTATATTCAAAAAAATCACTATGAATAATAAATTAGACAAAATATTGGCTGAAATATCGGCTGGGGAACTCATTGATAAAATGACTATATTAGAAATAAAAAAAGCAAAAATTAATGATATAAAAAAGCTTAAAGATATAGAAAAAGAATTGTCATCTTTAAGAATTACATTTAAAAAATTTATTCCCAACTCATCTAAAATTCG
>SXGU01523099.1_pt1 | contig 23420 bp, 18 predicted proteins | sample 3174531 | NCBI WGS metagenome assembly SXGU01 (sample SAMN11356863, study PRJNA531348) | freshwater metagenome | isolation source: freshwater sample F1-140 | place: China: Fuxian Lake, Yuxi | collected 2017-12-25
CGTCCTTACCAAGGACGTGCTCTGCCAACTGAGCTACATGGGCTGCGCCCACGAAAATCTCCGATCTCGAAGACGACAAAAAAGCCCACTAATCCAAGCTCACCGTTGCTTACCGTCTTGGGATTAATGGCTTTTCACACCTTCTAAACCCGCCAATGTGGGCGCGAATATATGTTTCCAGCAATAAGTGTCAATGGGTTTTTCGGTTTTTAATGAAAAATTACTCTTCTACAGGAATTTGTAACAGCTCTTCAGCCGTCCATTGGGGATGGCCATTGAACTTGTCCCTGTACGATTTGATCTGCTGTGGACTGACGATAGACGCTTTATTGCCCCAAGATTGGCGGATGTAAGAGATGGCCGCAGCGAGATCCGTATCCGAAAGAGTATCAGTGAGTCCTTGAGGCATCGCGGCGTTGAATTTCTCGCCTTTGACCGTGATTTCTCCTTGGAGACCGTTTATTGCGATTACGATTGGTCGGCCGGCCCCTGGCGTAAGCACCCACTCAGACCCTGCCAACGGCGGTGCCAAGGGAGACTGAGAGCCAAGTCCGGTAGGCTGATGGCACACGCCGCATGTCTGTTCATAAACCACCTTCCCACGGGCCAAGAAAGCCTCCGCGTCACTCTTGGGTTGGAGGGAATCAACCTGTGCATACGAGTCGAATGAACCATACACTCGCGCTTGGAACCCGGCGGCATTGTGATCAAGGTACAATTGAGCCCAATAGGTAAGTATGCCAAGGAGGACGATCAGCCACAGTGGAACGGCTCCAAACTCGACTACAGGCTCACTCACGTCGCCTCCACGTGAGGCATCATCGCCGTGGATGGTTGAGCTTTGGCGATCTCTACGGGATGATTTTGGGCTCTGGCTCATGAACTACTTGCCTATCGCAGGAGTCACTCCGGACGGAACCGCATTGGTGACATCTGCCGCCTGTTTTGGCTTTTCCGGCGAGGGAGCTTCGAATAATGGCTCGTCGGCCCTGAGGCTCAACAGGTAGGCCACCAAAGCACTTGCCTCGGGCTTGGGAACGATTTCATAGCCGGCTTCGACACCAGATTGTGCGCTCACTGGAAGAGCATCCATCGAACGTTCGCCGATGATTTCTCGCTTCTCAAATAGGAAACGATACGAAGGCATGAGTGACCCCGGAGACACTGCGCGCGGATCATAGAGGTGAGTCAAGTGCCAGATCTCGTTAGTCTGGCGCACTCCCACATTCGCAAGATCCTGCCCCAATCTGATGGAACCCAACATGACAGGTTGGTCATGGATGTAATCCGGTGCCACGCTTGGCCGGCTGCCCCACCCCTGTGTCACATCTCCTCCACGATATTTCATCAGTTTACCGCGTGTGATTTCTGCTTCGGCCCTCACTTGCTGTGTGTGGCAATAAGCACAGCCATTGGCGCGATAGACGTCTCGCCCCTGTACTGCCGCCCCAGGCCTGGCTGTAGGATAAGAGCCACCCGTTGCTGCAACCGTCGCCGGCTGGACGCTTCCCAACTGCAAAACTGAACCAAAAATCACTCCGAACCACGACACAGCGAAGCTTAGTAGCACTCCGAGAAAGATGAACGGGCCGTAATTCACGCTCTCCTCCCCGAAATCTTGACGGACCGCGCTACAGACTTGTCCGAGGCACTACAGGAGCAACATGCCAGGCAAACCCAACGGCTCACATTCACCAACAAAATTGTAGCTCCGACCAGCACCAGTGTGGCACCGAGCGTCGCCATTCCCATGAACGGAATCGTCCTCCTTACGGTATCTATGAAGTTGAGTGCCGGACTCCCGAGTGCTTGTCCTTGGACAATGCCGCCAATGATCAAGGGTCCGGAAGCTAACGCAGCTCCGACACTGGCTGTCCAGAAATTGAGACCGACAAAAGACGCTGGTTCTCTGAGACTTTCCGAGAGCCGGGGGGCAATCCAGTAAATTGCACCAGCAAAAACAAGATTAACAAAGCCAAGCAGAAACAATTGCGAAACACCCAAGGTAGCCAGCGTCAAACCGGCCGGTTTGCCAACGGATGCAATCACGCATACTGCTCTGATCAGCCCCAACGCCACATAGGCTCCGCATCCGACGATCACAAACTTCGCGCCCGGATCATTCCATGCGCGTGCGTACCCACGCTCCAATGTCCGATGCAAATTCGTCGCGACAGCAAGAATTGAAATCAGTCCTAGAACAATCCCGACATCGCTGACTGCGGCAACCCACCTTGGAGCTGGTGTTCCAGACGGAATGCCTCCATGCGCGCCAAAGATTGCCAGCAGCCAGAAACCGAAAATTGCGAGCGCTCGGCTGTGCAGCGGGCGGTTCGCCAGCTTCGGGATGAAATAATAGGCAGCAGAAACAGCGAGCGGAGCCAGCCATAGCGACATCAGGTTGTGCCCCGCCCATCCGGCAACAATCACTTGCAACACACCACGAACAGTTGAAAACACGAGGAGAAATTGTGCGGTGGCGTAAACCCAAGGAAACCAGCAAAGTGCTGCCAGGACATACCACATTGACGGATACAGCGCGCGCTCGCGACGCTCGTGGAACATCATCAGGGTAAATGCGCCGATTATCAGATAGGCAACCATCAGAACGGCTGACGCGTAACGAGGGAACTCGAACGCCTCATATCCAGTGCCATCACCCATCAGCACACCTCCGACTCCAAGCGCGACCCCGACATTCCAGGCAATGATTCCGACGATGATGAACAAAACTCCCTGGACAATGGTGCGTCCGAGACGAGCTACCAGCCAGAGCGCTACGGCCATCCCAGCTTGCGATGCAAATCCAAAAACAAACGCGTTCGTTGAGGCAGGCCTTACTCTTCCGTAAGTGAGCCACGAAACGTCGCTCAGGAAAGCCGGCGCGTGCATCTTGATTGATGCGATCATCCCAAGCAGTGACCCAATCCAAAGCCAAGCCGCCGCCAGAACAAACATCAAAAGCAACGGCGCGCGACTTGAGCGATCGATCTCCGCCGGGGAAACGATTGTTTCTCGCGCTTCCATCGCTGACGGTGCCAGTGACGGGTCGGCTGTTGTAGTAGATGAATTCATTCAACGACGGTCAGCCCCCTACTCAAACTGGCTTGGCTTTTCCGGCGCTTTCGGAGGTGGGGCGAATGCCTTCTCAACACGCGCGACCAGGTTGGATCGCAAGTTTGCCGGATTCTTTGACTCCCGCACAATGGTTTCCATCGCGTGATCAATGCGCAATTGATATAAGCCCTTGTTGGGATCAATGACCGAATAACCACTCAATTGCTGACTCGCGGCCGCTGTCTCGGCCAGAGCCTTCCGTCGCTCCGCAATGCGCGTCGTGTTCAGGCCGGGCGCCGATGTGTATCGCTTCATGAGTTGTACAAGCCCGGCGACGATCAAGAACGCGCCGACGATGGCAACGAAGTAGATGATGGATGATGTCCGTGATGAAGAATTGCTCATTCGACACCTCAATGGGTTTCAACTCCGGCAGGCGCCGGTTTTACTTCGTGGTGCGTGATCGCTTCCTTTAGCCGCGGATCCCGAAGCGGATAGGGAGGGTGAGCCGCAAACCATCGCCTGAAGATCGTGACGAGAACTAAACCAATCCCCACGAAACAGATTACATCGAAGATATGTAATGACATCCCGGCCGGATGGAGTACTGGCATGACGTTAAATTGCATGTCCATGTAATGCATCAGCCAGATCCAGGCCGCCATTGGCAGCATGACTGTCATGGAAAGTTTGGCATCAATGCGCAGGAGGCACAGAAATGGAACGAAGAAATGTCCGAATATAATAATCATTCCCACATCCCACCAGCTTCCAGTTTCTCGGAGCACATACCAGAAAGTTTCCTCGGGAATGGCGGCGTTCCAGATCAAGAAGTACTGGGAAAAGTGGATGTAGGCGTAGAAAACCGTGAAAGCGAAAAGCAGCACACCAAAGTCATGTATTTGCCGTTTGTGGACGACGTCCTTTAGCGGTCCAGTCTTCTTCAAGTAGAGCGCAAGAACGTAAGCGGTCGCCAATGTGACCCATGTGCTTCCCGCAAAGTAATACACGCCGTACATGGTCGAAAACCACGCATGTTGCAGGGACTTCATCCAATAGATCGCGGCGAGTGTCAGCGAGATCGCAAACACGAAAATCCCACCCGCCGCCCATTTGCGCATGGCGAGAGTGTGTGAAGCAGCGCCGTCCTTGTCCTGCGCCAGCGAGTGAGAACGCAAACGCCACGAGAACAACCACCACAAAAGGAAAAGCCCCACGGATACAACCGTCCACGCCGGGCGATTGAACAGAACCGATTTTGCCAGCAACGCATGGTCACCGTGTGGATCGACATTCATCCAGCCATAAATCTGTGGCGCGAAAATCAAAATCGGCAGGAACAAGCCCAACATCACCGGCGCAAGCGAGGCAATATGCTCCAACATTCGGCGAGTCGGCACCGACCACGCCGCATCGAACAAGTGGTGCAAGATCACGAGGAACAAGCTTCCCAAGCACAAGCTCAGGAAGAACATGAAGGCAACAAGGTAAGAATAGAGGAACTGTTTCCAAAGGGTGTACTCGTGCTGAATTTGAGTGGCCACCCCCGCAAGATTCGCATCCACAGTTGTCGTCGCACCCGTCGCACCGTGTTCCGCCGCTCCAACCGCGACGAAGCCAAACACTGCGACGAGCCCCACCAACAACAGACACCACGCCAACCGACGGACAGCCCTTCCACTCATCGCTGCGCGATCAATTTTCGAAAAATTTCGAGAATTCATAGACCTATTTGTTCAATGTAGCCCGGAACTGCGCGGGCACATCCTCCAGCGAACCCAGCCTGCTCAACTGGAGCGCACGCAGGTAGCTGATCACGGCCCATCGATCCTCAACGTCAAGCTGCGCCGCATACGGCCCCATCAGGTTCCGTCCATTCGAGATCACATGAAAAAGTTCGCCATCCGTCATCTTCACAATGCGTGGATCATGCAAGGTGGCGACCACAGCCATTCCGAGTTTCTTGGTCACACCATTGCCATCGCCCAACGGGCCATGACATGGGGTGCAGTTGATCTCGAAACGCTGACGGCCACGTGCCATCGACTGGGCATCAATCACAGTCGGATTCAACTCGACCCAGTTTGTCGTGCCGGTTACTCGGCCAGTGTTTACCGGATGGTCTTCGTAGGAATAAACCACAGCCCCGGCACTGACATTATGGCGAGGTTCCGAACGGGCGACAGTCCCGGCCACCGCCAGCCGGGACGCGCGGTTGTCGCGGAAGAATTCGTGCGGCGCCTGGGGCCGCAGTTTCATCTGCCGGTCCATGTCATTGAAAAATTCCAGCGGTGGCTTGCGCAGGATGCTTCCGCGGAAACCGAGAACGCCTACGGCGACCGCCGTGATCAAAATCCAGATGGGGAGGAAGTAGCGCATTTTAGTCCTCGACGAAATGGATTTGCTTCCCTCCCGATTCCTCAAGGAGTTTGCGAGTTTCCGTGCCCGAGTATTTTGGATCGTCGCATTGGATTGCTATGAAAAACCGGTCGTTCGAGAAACGGGCAAAGGTTCTGCTCTTTAGAAGTGGGTTGTAGAGCTTGGGCAGACGGTTGAGGAAGAGCATCCCGAAGAGTGTCCCGAATGAAGCGAGCAAAATCGTCAGTTCGTATGAAACCGGGAACGCGAACATCGGGCTGAAGAGCGGTTTGCCACCCACCACCACCGGATAATCCCACTTGTTCATCCACCAGATCATAGTCATGCCAGTGGTGAACCCTGTCATGCCCCCGAAGAAGGTGAACCATCCGACCTTGGAGTTTTTCAATCCCATTGCGTCATCCATCCCGTGTATCGGGTATGGCGTATGAACATCCCACCGACGAAAGCCGGCGTCGCGGACGCGAACGGCCGCGTTCATGATGTCCGCCGCCGTTTCAAACTCGGCGATCAGGGCGTATGGTGTGTTCGTCTCAGGCATTTTCCAGTTCCTCAAAAAGGTTTAGTGATGCCCTTTCGCTCCGCCCAATGCATGGTGCGGATCCGCCTGTGGTGTCACGCCTTTCACCTCAGCGATAGCGATCACCGGAAGGAAGCGCATGAACAACAGGAACAAAGTCATGAACAGGCCGAAGCTGCCCACGAACGTCAGCACATCAACGTAGGTCGGAGAGAACATTCCCCAGCTCGACGGCAGATAATCCCGGTGTAGCGATGTCACTATGATGACAAACCGCTCAAACCACATGCCTATGTTCACGAAAATCGACACGATGAAAACGAAGACCACGTTGGTCCGGCACCATTTGAACCAGAAAAGCTGTGGTGAAATCACGTTGCAACTGATCATGCTCCAGTAGGCCCACCAGTATGGGCCGAATGCACGGTTCTTGAACGCGTAGAGCTCGTAAGGATTGCCACCATACCAGGCGATGAAGAACTCCATTCCGTACGCGTAACCAACGATGGATCCCGTTGCCAGGATGACTTTGCACATCAACTCAACGTGACGGACAGTAATAACGTCCTGCAACCCACAGACGGAGCGCAGCGGGATCAACAACGTCAGCACCATGCCGAACCCGGAGAAGATTGCACCCGCAACGAAGTAAGGCGGGAAGATCGTCGTGTGCCAGCCGGGCACCTGCGAAACGGCGAAGTCGAATGAGACCACCGAGTGAACGGACAAGACGAGTGGTGTGCTCAAGCCCGCAAGAAGGAGATACGCCTTTTCGTAATTGCTCCAGTGGCGGTTCGATCCGGTCCAACCAAGAGCGAACAGGCCATATAAGAACTTTCGCACCTTCGTCGTCGCACGATCTCGCATTGTCGCCAGGTCAGGCACGAGTCCGACGTACCAAAAGAGCAGCGATACTGTTCCGTAGGTCGAGACAGCAAACACGTCCCAAAGCAACGGCGAGCGGAACTGAGGCCAGATGCTGTTCGCATTCGGGAACGGAATCATATAGCCGGGATACAACGCGAACCATATGCGGCCTGTATGCACTAGCGGGAAGATGCCGGCGCAAGCGACAGCAAACAGCGTCATTGCTTCTGCAGCGCGATTGATCGACGTGCGCCACTTCTGGCGGAGCAGGAAGAGGATCGCGGAAATCAGCGTGCCTGCGTGACCGATGCCGATCCAGAAGACGAAGTTGGTGATGTCCCACGCCCACCCCACCGGATTGTTCAATCCCCAGACACCCACGCCAGTCGAGATGAGATAGCCTATCATTCCCGCCATCAATGACATCACCGAGAAGCTGATCGCGAAGGCGATCCACCACCATCGTGGCGTCTTTCCCTCAGCGATGCCGGCAATCTTGTCACTGATCCACCCCATCGGACGCTGGTTCAGCACCAGCGGAACCCGCTCCAATTCGCGCGGAGCATCCGCAACCTTCAAGGCACCGTGACTTGATACTGCGTCAGCCATTAGTGCGCTCCTTTCTTCCCAACTCCTGCCGACTCACCTTGAGCCGCTCCGGCACCGTGACTGGCAAATGGATAGTCGTGCCGACGGTCTTCATACTCCTGCAAACTTGCTGGCATCTTGAGGTAGTCCGGCATTTCCGGATTCGGATTGCGAATGCGCGCGAGGTAGGTCACCCGCGGCTTCGTATCCAGGAAACCAAGCACGGCGTAGCTGCGAGCCTGTGTTTTGAGTTTTGAAACCCGGCTCTCAGGATCAAGCAGATTCCCGAATGTGATCGCCTCCGCCGGACAAACCTGGGCGCAGGCCGTGGTGAAAGTCCCCTCTGGAACACGCACTTGATCGGTGGCTCCAGCTTTCACCTTCTGGGAAATCTTCGCCGTTTCGATGCGCTGGATGCAGAAGGTGCATTTCTCCATCACGCCCCTCATGCGCAAGCTAACGTCCGGGTTTTTCGCCATCTTGACGATATCCACTTCGTCCTTCGGTCTGGATGCCAGCGGACCTTTGTAAAGCGCCGTGAGCGGACGCTTGTTGAAATCGAAGAAATTGAACCGGCGAACTTTCCAGGCACAATTGTTTGAACAGTAACGGGTGCCAATGCAACGATTGTATGCCATCACGTTGAGCCCCTCCTCGTCGTGAACCGTGGCGTTGACCGGACACACCATCTCGCACGGAGCGCTCTCGCAATGCTGGCAAAGCATTGGTTGCATGTTCACCTGTGGATCATCCGCAGCTTCCTCAGGCTTCTCCTTGGAGCTGCTAAAGTAACGGTCAATCCGCATCCAATGCATTTCGCGGTTCTTGAAAACCTGATCCTTTCCTACGATCGGAATGTTGTTCTCGCTCTGGCAGGCGATCACACAGGCACCGCAACCGACGCAGGAGTTCAAATCAATCGACATTCCCCATTGATGCACCTCGCTCTTGAGGATTTGCCGGCGATCATCACGCAGATTCCCGCCGCCGTTCTTGCCATTAGGATGTTTGTCGTACGGATGCGTGTAAATGGGTCCCGCGTTCGGCGCGTGCGCCTCCAGATCCATGTTCTTCGCGAACGCCGGCTTCTCCTGAAACTGCTGCCAGTTCGCCTCGCGAATAATCGGACGCCCTTCCATCACGCCGTGGTCCTGAGTTGTCACCACCCGGTGTAATGTGTCCAGCCGTGCCGGGCGCTTGACGCCTGACGCTACATAAGGCGATGAGGTGCTCCGAACGGCGTAGGCGTTGAAGCCCACCTTCTGCCCGCCAAAACTGCCGATACGTCCGCTGCGTTCGCGTCCGTAACCGAGTGCAAGTCCGAAGGTATAATCCGCCACTCCTGGTTGAATCATTACGGGCCCCTGAACTTTGGCACCTCCAATCACAACCTCGATCACGTCGCCGGTTTTGACACCCAGCTCGACCGCCGTCTTGCGACTGATGAGGACCGGGTTGTCCCAAACAACTTTGGTGATCGGATCGGGCATTTCCTGAAGCCAGCCGTTGTTGTTGTAGCGGCCGTCATCAAGTTTGGAGTCCCGATGGAAAACGACCTCCAAGCTCTCAGCAGACGGAGCCGGAGCCGGCTGATGGGCGCTTAATGCCTGGGCTGATGCGCCGGATCGCAACGCAACCATCATCGGACGGTAAGCGCTGTCGGCCAGGAAACCATCGTGGAGGAATTTCTTCCAACGCGACTCGTTATCGCCACCGGTGTTGGCACCGAATGTCTCGCGCACCAGTTCATACGGGCTTGTCTGAGCTGAACCGGCGGCCCGAGCCAGCGCTTCGATTTCGGTCATGCCGCTGAACAGCGGTTCGATCAACGGCTGAATGGCGAGCGTTGTTCCATCGGCAGTCCGCGCGTCGCCCCAGCTTTCGAGATAGTGAGCCAGAGGAATGTTGAAATCACTCAAGCCAGAAGTTTCATCCTCGTAATAACCGAGCCGGATGACCTTCTTCGCCTTCCTCTGTGTCTGCGCCCAATTCAAATCAGATGGCGCATTGTAAGCGGGATTGCCGCCCGAAATCACCAGTGTGTTGACCTGGCCGGTGTTCAACGCCTGCGCCAGTTCACCAATCGTTCGCTCAACTCCGGGCGATGGGGCGATGAGGTAGCTGACTGGAGCCGACGCGCCCTGGGTACTGCCAAGCGCAACATTCATCACAGCGGCCACCAAGTGCGCAGCGACGGGCTGGCGATAACCGGCTACCACAAGCGCCTTGCCTCTTTGCGCCACCAAATCCTTCGCGCATTCGACAGCCCATTTCTCCGCTACAGGAGCGTTCGCCGCAAGTCGCTGAAGCGCGGAGTTCAATTCAGCGGGGGCTGGGAAATTGGCCAGCTTCAGCACTTCGATCGCCACTCGCGCTCCCACTTTCGCTACAGTGCTTGTCGGGATACGCAACCGATGGTCCGCATTCGCCCCGGTCACGGTCAAAAGCCCCTCGACCACGTACAATCGGCTCATCTTGTCGCCGGGCTTCTCAACGCGTCGTCCGGCAGCATAACCGCGAATGTGCTTCGAAGAGTTGTCTTCCGTGCCTGCAAAATCACAATCCAGCGACAGAATCGCTGAAGCCGACTCGTAGCGATATGCTGCCGTCACCCGCTGGCCGAACGCGATTGCATTGGCTTGAAGCTGCGCGTCATTGTCCGTCGGCTCGTAAACGTGCCATGTCGCTCGCGGATATTTCTGTGCGATCAAACCCTGCAGGCGTGCCCGTGTTGGCGAGCTGCTGCGTTCCACCAGGAAGGCAAGTCCATCGCCCTGATTGGCTCCAAAACGGGTTTCGATCTGGCGAAGTTCATCGATGGCGGCTTCACGAGTCGAAGTCGCGCCCGTGCTGGCAAAACGCATCGCCCGATCCGGATCGTAGAGATCCAGGATGGATGCTTGCGCGAAAACATTGGTTCCGCCGCCACTCTCAGGATGGCCGGGATTGCCTTCGATCTTGGTGGGCCGACCTTCGCTTGACTTCACCAGTAACGGGACCGCCCCACCCCTGGCCGGCATAGCTGTGGCGTAGTACTGTGCGACGCCGTGGACATATCCTTCCGGCATCTTCGAGAACGGGTGAATGTATTCCTCGGGCTTGCGGCAGCCCGTCAGACCGATGCCCGCCAAGGCGAACGACGCGGTCATCAGTTGCATGAAAGAACGCCGCGTCACCGGATCCGTCAATTCGCTCGCGCCATCTGGAAACTCACGCGCCGCCCACTGCTTGAACTCTGGCGTTTCAGCCAGGTGATCGAGACTGCGCCAGTACTTTGGGCCTGTGTCCGGTTCAGGACATGGAGTAGGAATGGTTTTCATCGATGACAGGCGGAGCAGTTTTGCGAGGAATTGACCTTCCAGTCATGCACGAACTTCTCGCCGAGCTGAAGCTGGGCGGCCTCGTTCGTGCGCCAGTTCAGGTTGAAGACCTGCTCCGGCGGACGGATTTGCTTTTCTGGATTCCGGTGGCAATCGAGACAAAAACCCATGCTGAGAGGCTGGGCATGGCGCACTTCGTCCATCTTGTTGATCTCGCCATGACAACTGAAGCAACTGACACCACGGTTCACATGCACGGAATGATTGAAATAAACGTAGTCAGGCGTCTTGTGGATCTGAACCCAAGGGATCGGCTTGCCGGTGTTGTGACTCTCGCGAACGAGGGCGAGCTTCGGGTCGTTTGCCAGAATTTGGTTGTGGCAGTTCATGCAGGTCGAAGCCGCCGGGACATTCGAGTACCAGGATTTCTCCACCCCGTTGTGGCAATAACGGCAGTCCAGCCCCACCTGATCCACATGAATCGCATGGGAAAACGCCACCGGTTGGACCGGCTGGTAGCCCACACGCGTGTACTTTGGGGTCGCGTAATAGGTGATCCCTGCCAACACAGTGGATCCAGCGATCAAGGCTCCGGCGATCACTCGCGTCGGAAGCTTGTTGGTCCACTTAGGAAAAATGTCTGACATCGGAAAGCTTAGTAAAATCTCCGTCCGGAAGCCGCCTAAATACGAAACCCGCAAACAAGCATTACCTGCGAAATTCCAGCGCCCTTAAACTTCATCGATTCTGTCCCTTTTTCCTTCGATTCTCGTCGCTTAGTAAGTAATGCCTTTTCCAATGGGCAGTGATGTTTAACGGGTGATCAAGTCAAAGCAAGCAACTTAATGCTGTGCCGTGAACATTTCCGTTTGTTTAATAATGGCGATAAGCCGCGACTGATCGCACGCAGTGCAAAAACCGGGTGGAGCCACGGACCTGACTGGAACAGAAGCCTTGGCGAGCACCACCATCCAATTTAAAAAACAACGCCGACCCTCAATCTGCCCTTCGATACGCCTCTGCCAGCAACGTGATCGGATGCGCCAGCCTCACCTGCATCCCCTCGCGTCTCGCGCCATTGACCATCTGTAGCAGGCAACCCGGATTCGCCGTCGCCACCACCGTCGCGCCCGTCTTGCGGACATGTCCGAGCTTCCGATTCAGAAGTTCTGTCGCCATCTCGGGCTGGATCAAGTTGTAAATCCCCGCGCTACCACAACACCAGGTGCTCTCGGCCAGCTCGACGAGCTTCACATTCGGGATCGCTCGCAGAACCTGGCGCGGTTGCGCTGTGATCTTCTGTCCGTGGCACAAATGACACGCCTCGTGATACGTGACGATCATCTCCTCATCGTGGTGGCCGACGTGACGAGGCTCAATCTTTGCCCTTTGATTTTCATGATCTGCGCGCGCAGACGCAGCGCTCGCGGGCAGGGCTGCCCACGCCTCATCAGTGCGAGTCCCAGCCTTCGGCGCTTTGATCCCAATCTGCGCCAGCCATTCGTGAATATCCCTAACCTTCGCATCCCAGAGATGCGCCCGCTTTTCGTAAGCGGAATCACCCGCCAGCAATTTTGCGTAATGCTTCAAATGCGAGCCGCAACCCGCCGCGTTTGTGATGATCGCGTCGAACTTCTCCGGCGGGAACTGATCGATGTTCACACGCGCGAGCCGTTGCGCCAGTTTCCACTCTCCGTTATGCGCGTGCAATGAGCCGCAGCACGATTGCTCGGGCGGCGTCACCACCTCGCAGCCGTTTCGCGCCAGCACCTCCACCGTGTCCCGGTTCACGTCGCTGAAGATCAAGTCCTGCGCACAACCTGTCAGCATCGCCACGCGGTATCGTTTATCACCGTCTGCGGGCGTGACAGGAGCAATCAGATCATCCGAAAACTTCTGTTGGATTGTGGGTGTCATCTCCTCCAACTCGCGCAAACGTTTCGGGAAAAGCCTGAGCAGCCCGCTACGTCGAACAAACGTCTGCAAGCCGAGCCCCTGATACAACCTCAACACGTGCCCCACCAAGTGCAGCCGCCGCAAATCCATGAACAACCATCGCAAAGTGAACCCTCGCACCAATCCCCTGCCCTGCGAATCCAGCGCACCGCTTTGCTCCGCCTCCGCCCGGGCATGCTCAAACAGTTCCGCATAATTCACTCCTGCCGGGCACGCCGTCATGCACGCCAGACAACCCAGACAAAAATACATCTCATCGGCGAAGGTCCTCGTCGCCTCCATCTTTTCGTCAGCAATTGCGCGCATCAGAGCGATGCGGCCGCGCGGACTGTTGCGCTCCAATTTAGTCGCGTCATAGGTTGGGCAGGTCGGCAGGCACAGCCCGCAATGCATGCACTGCTGCACCACCGAATAGTCCAGATTTTTCAAATGCGACATGACTTCCTTCATCTCTCGAAGAAATGGATGCACGTGCAGGCTGTGGATTCAATCTATTAAACAAGTCCTGAAACCGTCTTGCCAGTTTTGAAACGTCAAGCCAGACTCTCAATCCATGCAATCCCAGCAAGCCTCCCGACAATTCGCTCATCGCATTTTTTTAGCCACATTGCTGGCCTGCATGGCTCCATTTGCCCTGTCAGGCCAACCTACAGGAGCGCCATCGAGGGAACCTCACGTCGTCTTCGTCATCGGCGAAAATGAGTACAACACTTGGGAGACACTCCCTGAGTTTGCCGATAAGGAACTCCGTCCGCAAGGCCTTCGATTCACCTATGTCAACGCCTCGCCGAAAAACGGCACAACCGAGTTTACCAACTTCGTAGCTATCAAGGAGGCTGACCTGCTGGTAATTAGTGTCCGGAGACGAACGCCGCGTAAAGAGATGCTCGATCTGATCCGTGCTCACCTGGGTGCGGGCAAACCGCTCGTTGGGATCAGGACCGCCAGTCACGCCTGGGATGCGCCGCCTGCCGATGCCGGGCATGGCAACTGGCCAACCTTCGATGTCGATGTGCTTGGCGCGAAGTACGAAAATCATTATGGCCGCATCACCAATGGTCCGCAGGCCATCATCAAAGCTGTGCCGGAAGCGACGACGCATCCGGTGGTGCGAGGTGTGCCGGTCGAGTTTCCGAGCAACTCGCACCTCTACAAATACACGAGGACTGGCGGCACCGTGACGCCGCTCTTGATGGGACATTTGGCGGGCCGGACCAACGTGGAGATGGCGGCATGGAGCTACACAGGAAACAACCGGCGCGTCTTCTACACTTCACTCGGCGGCCCGGAGGATTTCAAACTTCATGGATTCAGAACACTGCTTCGCAATGCCGTGCTTTGGGCTTTGGATCGTCCGATTCCGATGGCTGCTCTTAATAGTTCGCCTTCAGCCACCTCCCATCAGCCGCAGGGGGAGCCGCTGAAGCCAGACGAATCGATGCAGAAGTTTCATTTGCAGGACGATCTGGAGATCGAGCAAGTGCTTGCAGAACCAGTCGTTGCACAGCCCGTCTTCCTCAATTTCGATGAACGTGGCCGCATGTGGGTCGTCCAATATCGCCAGTATCCTTTTCCTGCCGGGCTCAAGATGATGAGTCGCGACAATGTCTGGCGCGCGGTTTATGACAAGATTCCTCAAGCGCCGCCCAACCACGTCCGAGGCGAGGACAAGATCACGATCCACGAAGACACTGATCGCGACGGGAAGATCGACAAACATACAACGTTTGTCGAAGGGTTGAATATATGCACCTCTGTGGAGCGCGGGCGCGGAGGAGTGTGGGTGCTGAATCCGCCCTATCTGCTGTTCTATCCCGATCGCAACAACGACGACGTGCCGGATGGCGATCCTGAAGTTCGTCTCGAAGGCTTCGGGCTGGAGGATACTCACTCGGTGGCGAACAGCTTGCGCTGGGGACCGGACGGCTGGCTTTACGGCGCTCAAGGAAGCACCGTGACAGCGAAGATCACCGTCCGCGATTCCAAGGGACGTGTGCTGAATGACAAACCCATTTACTCTCAAGGCCAGAACATCTGGCGCTATCATCCCGAGAATGGAATCTACGAAGTCTTCTCAGAAGGCGGCGGCAACGCCTTCGGCGTCGAGATCGATTCCAAGGGCCGCATCTTCTCCGGGCACAACGGCGGCAACACCCGCGGCTTCCACTACATGCAAGGCGCGTATCTCCAGAAAGGGTTTGAAAAACACGGGCCACTTTCGAACCCGCATGCGTTTGGATACTTCCCTCAGATGCCACATGATGATGTCCAGCGCTTCACGCACAACTTCATCATCTATGACGGTGGCGCGCTGCCAGAACGTTATCACGGCAAACTTTTCGGTGTTGAACCGCTTCAGGGCCGTGTTGTTTTCAGCGATATTACTCCGGACAAATCCTCCTTCCGGACGCATGACCTCGGTTACGCTGTCACTTCCGATGACCAATGGTTTCGACCTGTCGATATCAAGGTTGGCCCCGACGGCGCCGTCTATGTCTGCGATTGGTACGACCGGCAAGTAAATCACTATCGCAATCACGAAGGCCAGATCGACAAGAACAATGGGCGCATCTATCGGATCCAGCGAAAGAATCAGGCACTACATGGACCATTCGATCTGGCGAAGCTTTCGACGGAGCAACTTGTCGGGCTACTCGAGAACAAGAACAAGTGGTACCGCCAGCAGGCGCTGCGGCTTTTAGCGGATCGGCAGGACCGCTCAACCGATTACGCCCGCAAGCTTATCCCGGCCACTGATGGGCCTGCGAGCTCTTCAGCGCTGGAGTATCTCTGGCTCATCAACCTCACGGGCGGCTTCGACACCCGGCTTGTGTCCGCTTCGCTCCGAAGCGCCGATCCTCAAGTCCGCCTCTGGACCATCCGACTGCTCGGCGATGCGAAACATATCCCCCCTGAAATCGTTCCTATGCTCATCGAACGCGCCGAACGGGAAACAAACGTTGAAGTTCGAGGCCAGCTTGCATGCACAGCGAAACGTCTCCCGGCGGACTACGCCCTATCCATCGTCCGCGCGCTTGTTTCTCACGACGAAGACACGACAGACAATCGCATGCCGCTTCTCCTCTGGTGGGCCATCGAAGCAAAGGCGGAGTCGGATCGGAACGCGGTGGTCGGTTTCTTCAACGACGTCATGCTTTGGAACCATCCCCTCGTGAAGGAACACTTGCTTGATCGCATCGTGCGCCGTTATGCCACAGCCGGGACACGCCAGGATTTGCTCGCGTGCGCCAGTCTGTTCGCTGTGTCGCCAAAGGCCGAGTTCACCGCAAAACTGGTGAGCGGCTTCGAAGCTGCATTCAAAGGACGCTCCATGGCGAACCTGCCAGCGGAGCTTGTGAACGCAATGGCCAAGGCAGGCGCACGCTCCGTTGTGATCGGTTTGCGCCAGGGACAGGGCGGAGCGCTGGATGAAGCCCTGCGCGCTATCGGCGATGCCACGACTGGCAAGGACCGACGGCTTCAGCTCGTGCAGATTCTCGGAGAGGTCAAACAACCGCGTGCCATCGACGCATTGCTCGGCCTCATCAAGCCATCCAACGACCCCGTGCTCACAAAGGCGTCTTTGATCTCACTTCAAACCTACGATGAACCCCGCATCGGTAAGGCGGTGATTGACGCTTACAAGTCCTTTTCTGATGACACACGGACCAGCGCTCTGACGTTGCTGGCCACTCGATCCCCTTGGGCACTCCAAATGTTGGAAGCGGTGGATGCCGGACGGATCGAGCGACAGGGTGTACCCCAGGATGTCGTTCGCAAAGTGAAGTTGTATGAGACTCCGCGCCACCGCGAGCTTCTCGCGCGAACGTGGCCTGACATCCAGACTCCCACGACGGCGGAGATGGAGAAACAAATCAAACGCCTGGCCAGTGTTGTGAGTAAAGGAACAGGCAGTCCCTACGAAGGCCAGAAGCTGTACTCAGCGAGCTGTGGCGCTTGTCACAAGCTCTTTGGCAAGGGTGGCCAGATCGGGCCCGACCTAACGACCTTCAAGCGTGATGACCTCGAGAACATGCTGCTCAACGTGGTCAATCCGAACGCGGAAATCCGCGAGGGCTACGAAAACTACCTCCTAACCACCAAAGACGGTCGTGCGCTTTCCGGGTTCGTTGCCGACAAGGATGACCGCGTCATTGTCCTGCGCGGACTCGATGGCGAGAACTCAGTGTTGCCTCGTGACGAGATCAGCGAGATGAAGGCCGCCGGTGCCTCCCTGATGCCAGAGGGAATGCTGGAAGCGATGGATGACCAGCAAGTCCGTGATTTATTTGCTTACCTTCGCAGCACTCAGCCGCTCGTAAAATAGGGGAATTACTTCACCATCTGATCCTGCGGTCGCGCGGCACCGGGGGTGGCGTTCAGATCCAGTTTGATCACCACATTGTCTCGGATGAGATCGTTCGGCCTGCCTGGATAATTGATGTTGAAATCCTTCCGGTTGATCGCGAACTCAGCTTTGACCGCAACCGAGTTTGCACTCACCTGAAGCTGTGCCGGAAACGAGACGCTCTTCGTCACACCATGAAGGTTGAAATTGCCAGTGATCTTCGCCGGCTCTGAGGCCGCTTCGATGCTTGTGATCGTGAAGGTCGAAGTTGGAAACTTCTCCACGTCGAAAAAATCCGGCGCCTTCAAATGTCCTGTCAACCGATCGTTGTCCGACCAGGTTGACTGCATGGCAATTTTGATTTCGGGTGATCCAACAATTTTTCCGTCTGCCACCTGGATAGTTCCCGAGAAGTTGGTGAAGCCGCCGCTGTGGCTTCCCGTCACCTTCGATCCAACAAACTCGATCTTCGACTCTGCCCGGATGACGAAGTCTTTTCCGGCTCCCGCCGGAGCGGATGCCGCCGACTGTGGAGCGGCGGTAGAACTCTTATGTACAGTGTCCGAAGGATCGGAGCACCCGGCGAGAAAGGCTGCCACTGAAAACGTGATGGATGATGTGATGATGCGGGTCGTAGTCATTTTATGGTTTTATGGTTTTACTGTTCGTCGCGAAGCGGAATGTTTGCGAGCCACCTCAACAGAATCCGGCAACCGCGACCTTGCCGTTACAGGATGGCAGTTTGGCGAGATAGTCCGCCACAGCGTTCAAGTCCGCAGTGATTTGATCAGGTGGAAGCTTGCGGATTGTCTGGCCAACTTCAGCGCCGCTCCTGATCAATTCCGCCGTTCCGCCTCCGCCCGGAGCGCTGCCCGAAAGCAGATCAGGCGCGATGGCGATGTAACCGGCTTCGGCCAGTTGATCGGTTACGCTGCGAGCCCAATCGCTCAAACCGAAAATTTCGTGAATGACGATTACGGCGGTGGCCTTGTCCTTCACTTCGGGATATGTGATGAAGCAATTCACCTCACGGTCACCGTGTTTGACATTCATCCATTCTGGATGGCGCGGAGATTTTTCGAGTCGCGCCTTGGCCCAATCCTGGGCCATTGAGGCGGACAAGTTCGATGCTAAGATCAGAATAGAGAAAAGGAGAGTATTTCATGTGAGGTACAAATGGATTGGCGTCGCTTTGAAAGGTCGCAGGATTTCATTTCGCCGTGCGGACTTCGGGGTGGTTCAACAGATAGGCGCGGCGCTGGTCAACGAAAGCTTTTACACCAATGACTGTGCTGATGCCTCGAAAGCCTGGTTGTGTCGTGTCTTCAATGAGGCCTTTGCGGAAATTCTCGAACGAATAGAGCTTGTGAGTGTCAGCCTGAACGGTATCGGCGATGAGTGCCTGCCAGCCTTCCGCCAATGGGCCAAGTTTTTCCCAATTCAACCACTCCTCTGTAATCCGACGCACATGAGAAAAGTATCTCGCTCGAAGATCCGGCGCCATCACCAACTTGCTCAAGAGCGGCTTCGCTGCATCCTGACTGGCTGTGAGCGGGTCCAGTTCCACGCCCTTCACTTGTGCGTTGAAGCCGGGGCCCTCCGGGCTGCGGAAGGTTTCATTGGCGTCATGGGGGATCAGATAAAAGCGGCCCTTCTCATCGCGATAAATGCTGTAATCGCTTGTCCGAATCCAATAGCCATCGTTGTTGATGAACACATTTTCCAAGGCCAGGAATTTCAGTACGCCATCCACATCCAGGATAGGTTCGAGCGCCTGGCTGAGTTTCTCCGCTGGTGTCGTATTTAGCACGCGGCAAAGTTCAATGAGCGCCGCCCAGGCTTTGGGATCATCTGGAGTTTTGAGATCATACCAACGCTTGTACGGTGCAACGTCCTCTCCGAGATACACCAGACCGCCCTCGGCTCGCGGGCTTCCAGGCACCTTCCAACGGGCTCCTGCTCTCGTGTGAAACCACTCTTCGATCAGCTCAGCACCAAAATGCTGGGCTGCGACGTAAACGCCCCAACTCTCTCCATTGATTACAACATGCGCGTAGCCAGATTTCGGCGCCGGGATGTGCTGTCGGGCGACGTGGTAGTAGAGCGCTGATCGGCTGAAGGTCGGATCAGTGTGTGAATTGAGCAGATTCAACCCTCGGTAACCACCGATGCGTTGCTCCTTTTGCACGAAATCAAATGCCAGATTCAGCGATCGCTTGGAACCTTCTGGAACGGTGAAGAACGAGGATGCGCCGCGAAAATTCACTCCGACATTGGCGTAGGCTTTGCCATCCACAGTCACTCTCGCCGGCACCGACACGTCAGTGTGGTAAAAATCCGCCAGCTCCTTTTCCCAGTCTGCTCTTTCGAATTCGATGAAGAACGTCCGCAACACCGATGGATCGAACAAGGGAACATCCGGAAACACTTTCACGCTCGATGGCAAAACTTTTGGCCCCGCCTTCGGCATCGGATCATCCGGGCTCCGTTCGCGCCTGCGCGGGCCTCCGGGCCCGCGTCCTTCAGCCCGGTCGTTCTTCAGAAACTCCTGAGCTGCGACTCGCTCGCCTGCGGAGAGTCTCCCATCGCCGTCCTTGTCGAACTGCTTCACCAAAGGGCGATCCACCCTCACGCCTCCAAATCCACCCGGGCCACCCTGTCTTCCCCCACCTGCGACTGGCCGCTGCGCCTGGCCCGGACTCGCTGGCGATTCAGTCGCGGATGAGGTCTGTCTCTCAGCTCTGGCCTTGGAATCCGTGGCAGACTTATCCTGCGCCACCGCGAACTGGCCTAGCACGACAGCAAGTAGCCCTAGTATAATGACACGCCAGACACGCCAGAAAGAAAATGGAGAAATCATGACAATTAGTCTTTAGCGGAATGACTAGCGAAGTCACCACGGGGTTACTCCAATCTCTTGGAGAAGGACAGGAACCGCAGGGAGGGAATTGGTTCTGAAGTACTGGGCGGCCCCCCGTGGGCCGCCGTACCCGTTCCGACAATTTTGAGACTCTAGCAGTGTTGCTGCCAATCCCATCAATGACAATGACTGTCAGAGTTTGACCGAGTGTGGAAAGAATAAAGCCACCTCGCTATCGAGGTGGCCAGAGCCAAACCGCTCAGAAATGGCGCAGAATCAATTATCGACCAAGGCCAGGAATCAAGCCGCACGGTCGAGCGCGATCATGTTCGAATGCGAGTCATCCTTCGCATCGAGGTGGCCAGGCAATACACTCGTATTCTCCACCGCTGGCATCGAGTGCCGGGCTGCGCGGGCCAATCCGAGAACGAACATCAAGCTCACCACACCGTAAACAGTAAGAAGAATTGTCATCATGCTGGAGGGTTAAGCAGGGCCAGTGCCGGGAATCTCAACTTTGGCTTGAGACCTTGCAACAGTGATACAACCAATTGATAGCCAACACTCCAACATGATAGCCTGATATGAAAAGCGATGAAGCAAAGAATGAAGAACCTCCAATTCTGTCCTCTGACAGGACACTACTGTCCAGTTTCCAACCGCTGTCCATGTGGAGGTTCAAAATCGGAGGCGAACCGTATTGACCACCCACACGAGTCCGATGAGCAATGCCAACCCGAGGACGACAAACAGAATCTCAACGGTCAGCACCACATTACTGCCCGAACCGCGAGATGAAGATTTCTTTCTCCTGCGACGCGACATTTTGACTGGTCACTCTGCTGAATCACGCTTCATTACTCTCTAACTCTCGAATCGCCTCACTGCAACCCACAAGCCGTACTTGCAAAAGGTTCAGGCCGACCTTAAGCTCGATGAGTCGCCGAGCTTTTTACAAAAGCCTATGAAGATTTCATCTATCCATCGCCTTTCGAGCACTCGTGGTTTCACCTTGATCGAATTGCTCGTTGTCATTGCCATCATCGCAATTCTGGCCGGCATGCTTCTGCCGGCGCTCTCGAAAGCCAAAACCAAGGCGCAGGGCATCTCCTGCTTGAGCAACAACAAGCAGCTCGTGCTCGGCTGGCATCTATATTCCGGCGATTTCAACGACAAGACCGCCAACAACTTCACAATCCCCGGCACGCAACAGGCAATCTCATCGAAATTGTTCAACAACTGGGTCAACAACATCATGACCTGGAACGCGGGGACTGACAATGATTCCATGAGCGTCACCAATGTCGAATGGGTCAAGAACGGAGTTCTCGCCCCTTACACTGCGGGGGCTGTGGGAATCTATCGGTGCCCGGCGGACAACTATGTCAGTCCTGCACAACGCAAGAAAGGCTGGACTCAACGACTGCGAACCATGTCGATGAATGCCCTGTTCGGCCGCTCGAACAACACACCCTCAGACAGCCAGGCTCGGGGTGCCAGTTGGGGTTACGGTGGAGCTTACCGGCAGTTTCTCAAGACCACGGACGTGGTGGAACCAGCTAAAACATGGCTCACCTTGGATGAACATCCAGATTCAAACAACGACGCGTTTTATTACAACGATCCCACCCCTTCCAGTTGGGGCGACCTCCCTTCTTCGTTCCACAACGGTGCTTGTGGCTTCTCCTTTTCAGACGGCCACGCCGAGATTCATAAGTGGCTCAGTGCAACCTCGAAGTATCCTGTCAAATTCAGCTACGGCCCGGTAAGGCCTTTCGACGCCAATGGCAGGAAGGATTTCCAGTGGTACAAGGAACGGCTCCAGTTGATTCCTTTCAAATAGAATTGTTTGCCAGATATACCCAATGCAACGGGCACGGTAATAGTCCAGGCATCCTCATTCATTCCAATCTGCCGCGACCGGGCACCGGGGCGAGCGCCATCGGGGAGCTGATCCATGAATGAATGTTTGACCGGCTCACTTCTTGTCCGCTACGGTCCGGCTGGTGAAGTTCATCGTAGGACAGGTTAATCCACTGGTCGCTGTAGTAAGAGGCGCCGTGGGTTCTTGTCGCGTCTGAGGCACTTCAGCGATTTCGACAAAAACCCACGGCTTGAAACAGTCGTGGGTTTTTCATTTGCCTGCGACCAGCCGACAAAAGTACAAACAACGCGTATGAGTAAAACGACAGATGCCAGCAAAGCGAAACCGGCTTCAACGAAAACCCGGAATGAAATGGGACGCCCGATGCTCGGAAGCGAGATTCTGGTCGAAGCACTTGAGAGGGAAGGAGTGGACACCATTTTCGCGTATCCCGGCGGCGCCAGCATGGAATTGCACCAGGCGCTGACGCGCTCGAGGAAGATTCGGACGATTCTGCCCCGCCATGAGCAGGGCGGGTCGTTCGCCGCCGAGGGTTACGCCCGAGCCACAGGCAGGGCCGGAGTTTGCATGGCCACCAGCGGACCTGGCGCAACGAACCTCGTGACGGCGATCGCCGACGCTTACATGGATTCAGTGCCGTTGATTGCGCTGACCGGGCAGGTGCCGCAGGCGATGATCGGCAAGGGAGCCTTTCAGGAAACGGATTTCTTCGGGATGACTTTGCCGATAGTAAAGCACAGTTATCTGATCACGAACATCGCCGACATTCCGCGGATCATCAAAGAAGCCTTCCATGTCGCTCAGAGCGGACGCCCGGGCCCGGTGGTGGTGGATTTCCCGAAAAACATCCAGCAGCAGCGCGCGCAGCCGGTGTGGCCAAAGGAAATCAGCTTCCGTGGTTACAATCCGAATGTGAAAGCCGACGACGTGGCTCTGAACGAGATCATCGGGCTCATCGAGAAAGCCGAGCGCCCGGTGCTCTATTGCGGCGGAGGCATCATCACGGCGGAGGCCGCCGAGGAATTGAGGAAGTTCGCAAAAGCCGCACAAATTCCCGTGGCGACAACGATCATGGGTTGCGGCGCCTTTCCGGAGACAGATCCACTGTCGTTGCGCTGGCTCGGCATGCATGGGACTGCGTATGCGAACTGGGCGGTCAGTGGCGAGTTCAAGCAACGCTCCGGGCTGGACGAACCGCTGGTGAAGCTCAAAGACGGGGCGGATCTGCTTCTTGCATTCGGGGTTCGATTCGATGACCGCGTGACGGGCAAGGTCGAGAAATTTTGCCAAACCGGAACAATTGTCCATATCGACATCGATGCATCGGAGTTCAACAAGAACCGGAAGGTGCAGCTCGCGATAGAGAGCGACATCAAGTACGCGTTGCGCCGGCTCAACGATCTCATTGCAAAACGTCCGATCCAGAAAAAGTTCACGTCCTGGCACAAGCAGATCGCGGACTGGAAATCCCGTGCGCCGTTGCGCTATCAGGTGTCCGAAGAAGTGATGAAGTCCCGGCACATGCGGGATCATCTTCAGGGCAAGGAGAGCGAAGTCATCCTGCCGCAAATGGCGATCGAGCTTCTCCACGAGCTGACCAACGGTGAAGCGATCATCACGACCGGCGTCGGCCAGCATCA
>SXGU01471427.1_pt1 | contig 23417 bp, 14 predicted proteins | sample 3174531 | NCBI WGS metagenome assembly SXGU01 (sample SAMN11356863, study PRJNA531348) | freshwater metagenome | isolation source: freshwater sample F1-140 | place: China: Fuxian Lake, Yuxi | collected 2017-12-25
ACGCGAACCTGCCTACCTGGTGATTTTGGTGAAATATCACACACGGCGCAACGATCAGGCCTACCGCTCCCATCGTAAACGCCGCCTCAAAGAACTCAAAAAATGGAAATCCCTCAAAACGTCGCTGTAGTGCTAGATCCGCGCAGGCCAAATCAGGAAGTCACTTCAGCGTGTCAGGATGAATCTGCAATGACAATTGCCGGGGACACCACGTTGCGGCGCCTGTTATTGGGCCTTGAGGAGTTCCGCCCGTGGGGATGATCGCCATTGATATGCAACCAGTTGGTTAAGCTCACGGACGAAAACCTGATCTCCAGCGACGGCCAAATGTGCCCAGGTTTCGGCGTCCGTCAGGCGACGTTCATCTATAATCTCCATCTTTTGCTGATTTGCCCGCAGTTGGTAGAGCATACCGGTTTGATCGAGCGCTAAGATCCGGTCGCCCTGGGCTACCAAACTCCAGTACTTGCCGTAAGACTTATCGCTGGTCCACAACTCACGTCCAGACTCGACATCAATGGCCATGACCCGCTGGCTCTTGAGATGATTGTAGGCCACGCCGTCGATGACTACAGGTGTGCTCATGTAACCCTGCGCCTTGTGAGTCCATTGTGGAGTGATGGAATATTTACCGTCAGTCGAAGCGACCTTGAACGCCAGGGTCTTGCCACCATAGGTACTGGTAAAAACGAAGTCCTTGTGAACGATGGGCGTGAGAATATTCATGCCGCGGAAGGCTTCCACAGGCTGTTCCCATAACACCGTTCCATCCTCGGGATTCACGCCCGCGAGTTTTTCGCGGGTTTGGATGATGAGTTGCCGTTTGCCTGCTAATTCGGCCAGAAGCGGGGAAGAAAACACGCTTCCCCACATGCCGCCCTTGTCGTTCAAGGTGCGCCACACCAACTCGCCGGTATCCTTCTTGAGTCTCACGAAACTTGCACCTGCCTGGACATAAACGGCATCACCCTCGACCAATGGGGAACAGACAAAACCAAAGTCGGGTAGCGGTGTGGACAATTTTTGGATGAAATCAAAGCGCCAACGTTCTTTGCCGGTCTGAGCGTCGAGACAGACCAGAACATCGCGCATGCCCGCCACGAACAGGCTTTGACCGTCGTAGGCCGGTGTGGCCCGGATCCAATCTCCATTGGAGCGCGCGAAGAAAGGCACGCTCATGGATCCTTCCCATTGGGTGCTCCACAATTCCTTGCCAGTGATCCGGTCCAGTGCGCGGACGACTTCATATTTCTTGTCTTTAGTCTCGGTTGTGAAGACGCGGTCGGCGGTCACTATGGGTCCGGAGTAGCTTGGCCCCAGATCCTTGTGCCAGACTCGATGGAGATGATTGGTGTCGAGCTTGGTAGGCCAAGCCGGGCCTTGGAACTGCCCGGAACGTTCTGGCCCACGCCATTGGGGCCAAATAGAGGAGTCTGCCGCCGAAATCGGGAGAATCCCGAGGCTTGTCAGTACTCCGAGGCTTACCATTCGAAAAATGTTCATCATAAAGTGTAAGGCGGAAGTTTTATCCAACATCAATACATTGCGGGAACGTGATCTGATTGTCAATAGTTTGTCTCAAATACGTCTAATAAAACACGCCTCGATCGATTTGGTTAAAAGTGCTGATAATAAGGACAATTTGTGAGGATATGTTGGTGAGAGTTTGGTGGAGTGGGTTTAGTTGTCTAATATTAGTCCGTGACCTCCGTCACTCAAAATAGAGTGTGCGAAAACCAAAGGGGCGCATCTCCGAGTTGTGGGAATTTTGGAGATCGGTCGTCCCTGAAATTCCCCAAAAGCGGTGGAGGGCCACCGCGCTGCCGCCGCTGGATTACCATGGCAACAGCGTCCGAGGGATTCGGGTTTGTGAAGAGTTGTCGCGGCGATTCGATTTGCATCAATTGAACCGACCCGGCATGGGGCGGTCGACGATTCGATTACGATTAACGGGTGCGGATTATTCCTCGCGTCGAATCCGCAGTGCGGAACAGTCGCGGATCTTAAGGGAACAGGGACAACGGATAAGGATCTGGCAGTTGCAGGGCGATCTCGCGTTCACGACGGCTGAAGTGTTGATGAAAGACATCCTGGCGGCCTCGACCGAGTTCGGCAAAGCCCAGTGGATTGTGGTGGACTTCAAGCGGTTGCAGAGCATTAACGAGACAGCCTGTACCTTGCTTTATCAGTTGCTTCAGAATCTACGCGCTTCCAATCGCCATTTGGTGTTCGCCGCAACCGAGCGGGTGCCGCAGTTGCGCCGAATTTTGCGGCTAAAAATGGGAACCCGCTTCGAAAGCGACTATCGAAACTTGTGCATCGACGTCTGCGCGCGATTGCGAAAGCTCACACGCGAATTGAGCGTGTTTGATTGAACCTCGAAACGCTCCCTGCCTACGCCGGTTCTTGCTGAGAAATACAGTGAAACGAACCGAGCCCCCAAATAAGCTCCATGGAATCAATGCCGATCACCCGGTGATCGGGCATCTCGTTCTGGAGAATCTTCAGAGCTTTGGCGTCTTTCGGGTCGCGGTAAGTTGGCATCAGCACGATGCCATTGGCGATGTAGAAGTTGGCGTAGCTGGCGGGCAACCGTTGGCCGTCATGCTCGATTTGGCCGGGCATTGGCAACTCCACGATCTTAAACGGTTGGCCGTCCTGATCCTTCATCGTCCGCAGACGCGCGGTGTTTTCCCTCAGGCGTTCGTAGTTTTCATCACTGGAATCCTTTTCGACCACCGTGACGATCGTGGATGCGTTGACGAAACGAGAGAGGTCATCGATGTGACCGTCGGTGTCATCCCCAACAATGCCATCGCCGAGCCAAAGAATGTGACGGACGCCCAGATAATCCCTCAGCTTGGACTCGATCTCGGCGCGATCCAGGGCTGGGTTTCGATTGGGATTTAGCAGGCAGGCTTCGGTGGTCAGAAGGGTGCCGCGTCCATTGACTTCGATGGAGCCGCCTTCCAGGATGATCCCAGGTGAAAAGATCGGAAGTTGACGCCATTTGGCAACATGTTGGGGGACGGCGTCGTCGAGATCGTACGGAGGGTATTTGTCGCCCCAGGCGTTGTAATCCCAGTCGACAATGGCGCGTTCGCGGACTTGGTTGTGCTCGCGGACGAGGAAGATGGGGCCGTGATCGCGGCACCAGGGTTCGTAGGCGGGGAAATGGTGAAAGTGGACACGCTGGAGTGGGACACGCTCGGCCTCCAGCAACCCTCGAACCCAGGCTTCTTTTTCGGCGTTCCAGACATTGATGTGAACTTCTTCGACCTGGACGAGTTCGTGGAGAAGCGCGGCGTAAACCGGGGGCACAGTATCGTACTTGCCAGGAAAGCTAATGCCTTCTGGACGTGGCCAAGTGAACCACGTTCCCACATGAGGTTCCCATTCGGCCGGCATTCGGTATCCCAGGGACGCTGGTGTGTGCATCAACTGCATGAGGTTGAGAGTGGAAAGGAGTTGGGCCAGGGACAATACTTCTTTGGTCTTGAACCGCCCACGGCTTTTTTAAAAAATTGGAATGTTGCTGTGAGTGTGTGAGTTAACGATTTTTGCAGACTTAGGGCGCTTGAAGGCCCACCTTCGAGTGGGATGAAAGGATACGAAAGCGGAGTTGAAGCCGAGTCTTCGGGGCGCCTCGTCACGCGTGTCATCACAGAGAAGATGGCCCGCAAACGCTTCCAGGAGTTGCTGGATTCGGAGCATGCGCTGGGCGATCGGCGTCCCAATGGCCGTTCCCTCTATCAGGTGGTTTGCTGGGGTGATCAGTGGGTGGGACTCATCCTATGGACGAGTTGGCACGCGTGCTCACCGTCTGGATGCAGGCCCACGCAGGGGAACTCCCGCACACCCTGGCCATCGACGGCAAAACCATCCGCGATCACCTCGGATTGATCATCACCTTGGTAGATACCGAGAACTGACTGCAGTCGTTACGGATGCCGAAGCCTGTGATTTTCCCGAGGTGCGGCGCCTGATCAAGGATCGCACGGATACGACCCGCAAGGCGCCTGCAGACACCGCAAGCGCTCATGCATCCGAGGCACCGCTACCCATCGCCACGGACAAACCGCTTGCCCAGGGAAATAAGCCGGACCCGAAATCAAAGACCAAATCCAAGGTTCCAAAGAAGGACGAATCAATCGTTCGCCATTTCGCCAGCAACCTTGGCAAGGACAAGGCGAGCGAGCTGCATCTGGTCACTATCATTCGCTCCCATTGGAGCTGCGAAACTCGACACTGGGAACGCGACACCCAATGGCGGGAGGACACCTGCCTCATCCACGATCCCAACGCCGCCTGTGCGTTGGCACTGATCCGAACCGCCCTCCAAGCCTTGCTCCGCCGAAACATCAGGCAGCCTCTTCCAGTCATCTTCGAGAACGTGGCTCACCACCTCGACTTGGGCCTCATCTGGCTCAAACAACGCTGGTTCCGACTTTGAAACAAAAAGCCGTGTTGAACCGCCTGTGATCGGGCAGGATTAGGATTAGGAGACCAGACTGGGAAGAACTGAGCTGCGCACGCCTGCTACGAACTACAAGCCAACACTTGTCAAAGCGGACGGGCTTTGACTCACTCGCACGCGGCAAATGAGTTCGAGCCAATCCTTCATCATGACCCTCCGGTATCCGATCGTCTATTTTCTCCTCATCACGGCGGTGTGTCTGGGCGAAACTCCCGAGGATCCAAGCGTGTTGTCCGTGGAGCGTGTCTTCAAAAAGAAAGACTTTAAGCAAGAGACGTGGGGACCAGCGCGCTGGCTTGAAAATGGTTCGGGCTACACCACGTTGGAACCCTCACCCACCGTCGGCGACGCCAAGGATATCGTTCAATATTCACCCGAGTCAGGTCAACGCGAGGTGTTAGTCCCCGCCTCCGTTTTGATTCCAGTCGGCGAAACCAAACCCCTGGAAACTCAGGATTATGCTTGGTCGGCCGATCTGAAGAAGCTGCTGATCTTTACCAAAACCAAACGCGTGTGGCGTCAGCAGACTCGCGGTGACTATTGGGTCCTGGATCGAGGGTCTGGTTCCTTGAAGAAGCTCGGCGGAAATGTGGCACCCTCCACGCTCATGTTTGCCTCGTTTGCTCCGGACGGACGGCGTGTGGCCTATGTGCGAGAGAACAATCTATACGTCCAGTCGCTCGAGTCCTTCCGCATCACGGCATTGACTCGTGACGGCTCGGCGTCGCGTATTAATGGCACCGCCGATTGGGTGTACGAGGAGGAGTTTGGGCTGAGAAAAGGATATCGGTGGAGTCCGGACGGACTTTCGATTGCCTACTGGCAGTTCGACACCACGGGTGTGCCGACCTACTCGTTGATCAACAACACAGACAAGCTGTACCCTGAGGTTTCCACTTACTCGTACCCGAAGGTGGGCGAAACCAATTCTTCGGTCCGCGTGGGCATCGTGAAGGTTTCGGGTGGTCGAACCCGATGGTTCAAACCGAATTCGGATGCTCGGAATCATTACATTCCAGAGATGGAATGGGCGCCGGATTCGAAGTCGGTAACCTTTCAACATCTGAATCGGCTTCAAAACACCAATCAGGTAATCCGCGGTGACGCGAGATCGGGTGTCAGTCGGCCGGTTTTCCAAGATCGCGACGATGCTTGGGTCGATGTCGTCGACGCTTGGCATTGGTTGGAGACAGGGAAACGATTCTTGTGGCTCAGCGAACGCGATGGTTGGAATCATTTGTATTCGGTGGATGCGGAGACTGGGCACGTGACGCTGCTGACACCCGGGACCTTTGATGTGATTCGAATGGTGGGGCTGGGGCCGGACCTGGTAGGAGCCACTCGGCGTTGGGTCTACTTCATCGCATCGCCGGATAATCCGACTCAACGTTATCTCTACCGCGCAACCATCGACGGGCAGGGTGGTGTAGAACGAGTGTCACCCAAGGATCAGCCTGGAACACATGCTTACGACCTCTCGAAGGATGGTCGCTGGGCCTTTCACACGCATTCGCGATTTGGGCAACCGCCCATTGTGGATTTGGTTTCGTTGCCCGATCATCGATCGATCCGAAAAGTGGCAGAGAACCTTGAATTGACCAAACGAGTGGCTGATTTGAAGCCCTGCCCAGGAGAATTGTTCCGTGTCGATATTGGCGAGGGGGTGCACTTGGACGCGTGGTGTCTCAAACCGCCCCAGTTCGATCCTGCGAAGCGTTATCCCTTATTGCTGTACGTTTACGGAGAGCCAGCGGGCTCCACCGTGGTGGATGCATGGGGCAGTGAGAACTACCTGTGGCATCGTCTCATGGCCCAGCAGGGCTACGTCGTCATGAGCATCGACAATCGCGGCACGGCGACCCCTCGAGGGCGCGCGTGGCGCAAGAGTATCTACCGTCAGATTGGGGTGCTGGCCTCAGCGGATCAGGCCGCGGCACTGAGGCAGATCTTGCTCGACCGGCCTTACATCGATCCAGCTCGTGTGGGGATTTGGGGGTGGAGCGGTGGCGGTTCCATGAGTCTTAATGCGATTTTTCGATATCCAGATCTCTATCGGACGGCAATGGCCATTGCCTTCGTGAGCGATCAACGATTGTACGACACGATTTATCAAGAGCGCTACATGGGCTTGCCCAAGGATAACGCCGAGGGATTTAAAGCGGGCTCACCCATCACCCATGCACATCAACTGAAGGGAAATCTGTTGCTGATCTACGGCACGGGCGACGACAACTGCCATTTCCAAAACTGTGAACGATTGGCCAATGAGCTGATTAAACACGGCCGACCATTCTCACAAGTTCTCTATCCTAATCGCACTCATTCCATCAGCGAGGGCGAGAACACGCGCCCCCACCTCTACCAGACCCTGCAGCGCTATACCGAGGAGATGCTTCCCAGATAGGGATCGCAGCCGGGGGTTCACGCGAGGGTTCGTACGGAAGATGCTCCAGGGTGTTCCAGGCTTTCTCGTTGGCGTCCCTACTCAACATCACTTTCCCGAGGCTGGCAATCCCTTGATGCTGGGCCACCATGAGACTGCCAAATCCCGCCATGGTGGTGAGTGCAGAAACCAATACGGCTTTGCCTGTGCTGCGTGCTAGAATGGTCGGCTGTGCTTCTTCCGCATAGCGATTGAGAATGTGAATGCCATTGGTGACGCCGATGCCTATCACCAGCGTCAGTGCCATGATGTTCACTGGATTAAATGGAATGTCCAAGTAACCCATGATTCCCAGAGTCCAACACGATCCAAGGATCACTGGTAGAAGGGCCAGGGCGACTGATCCAATGCGTCGGAATTGCACGAAGACAACGAAGGCGATGACCGCGCTGGCATAACGCGCTGCTTTCTGGAAACCATCCTTCACCATGGTGGTGTACTCATAAAACTGAACGGGAGAACCCGTCACTGCCGGATCAATCTGCCGGAGTTCACGGACAAATTGTTCCTGAGCCTCGCGCTGCCACACGTTTTCTTTGGGGTAGATCTGAAGTAAGAAACGGCCCGCTGGACTGATGAACCGATCATGTAGATCGGGTGGAAGGTCCTCCGCCAGCAAGCGTCCGCGATCCTCCTGCAACCGAAGGATCGACACAGTTTCGAGCAAATCCTCTCGTGGTTTGGTGAACGGAACGCCTACTTCTAGGGCACACACGCTGGAGCGGAACTGGATTTATCGGTGAGCGCCAAAGGCAAGCGCTGGGGATTCGAGGTGAAATACCAGGACGCGCCGACGATCGCAAAGTCGATGCGTATCGCGATGCAAGATTTGATGCTGGAGCGGCTCCTTCGAGTGCTTCGGACCGAATTATTTGGCGCGTGCGTCGATCCAGAAGCTTTCGGAGTGGGCATTGAACTCGGGGGCATACATGCATTGGATCTCGGCAATACCCGTTTGATACCGGCCTTGGAGCTGAACGCGTGCACTGTATTCGAAGACGTACGTTCCCTTTGGCAGGTAATCGATGAAGAAGTGGTTTGCGGTGTCGCGCGGGCTTTCGTAGTAGGCGAGGCCGTCCTGATAGCGGTACGCTGAGAGGGCAGCGACAGGTTCGACGCCGCTGCCGCGTTGGTCCTTCAAATGGAGGTACTCCATGTCGCGGTCGGTTCGCAATTCGAGGCGGACTACTAATTCATCGCCGGGCTGAACTGGAGTTCCCAGAGGTTCCAACACCGGGCCTTTTTCGGTGAGCAATCGTTTGAACACCTGCTTCTTGAGACGGAGGGGTGTACCGGCATGGGGCGTGATCTTGGAAACATCCTCGAAATACTGCCAGTGCACGCTTCCCCACGAGACGCCCGAATCACGTTTAGTGACTCGGATTTTACCGAAAGTCGGTTTGACCTCCTTGGATTGGAATCGGCGTTCATAAAAGCCAGTGCCAGCCTCAATCGGGGTTTTAGGATTGGATTTGGAAGCCGTTTCTTTGCGGGGTGTGACATTGACACCGCCCAAGGATATCTCCACGAGAGCGTCGCTGGAGAGCAGATTGGTGCCGCGCACGAGCAGGGCGTAGACGGCATCCGCGGTGGCCTTGGTAGTTTTCCAATCCTGGGTTTGTTTCTGTTTGATGAGCCAAATTTTCAGATCTTCGACGGCTCTGGAGTCTTGGGCGACTTCGTCGAAAACTTCGATCATCAAGGCGTGGGTTTCGATGGGCGCGTGGTACCACCACCAGGAGATTTCGGCATCGCGCCAGAACATTCCGAGTTCCTCACTCGACACGGCGCGTTCCTTGAGGGAACGGACTATGGATGCGGCCGTGTGGGTGTCGCCGAAACGTTTGAGCGCGAGCGCCAGATGGCCCTGGGTCTGGCGGTTGCTAGACTTCACCCAATAGTTGCTGGCCTGGGTCAAAAAGTAGTTGGCGGCATCTTTGGTGGGGCCCTCAAGGGGACGCTCCTTCAGGAAGAAGCTGCGGCCATAAAGATAGAGGGCGATGGTGGAAGTGAGATTGTTTTCCTGGACGCGTTTGCGGGTTTGGATTTCCTGGAATTGGCGGTTGAGCCAGTTGTCCAGGTGACCGAGTGCGCGGTAAGCTGGGTCCAGAGTGACATCGACCCCTTGCTGGCGCAATCGACCGAAGCCCGAGGCAATATAGAGCGTGATGTAATCATTGGCAGGGCCTCCAGGAAACCAAGGCCAGGCGCCTTCTGGAAGTTGCAGTTGTGTTAACTTTTCTAGGGCGCGAGTGGTTTCATCCTGAAGTCGGTTGTCATCGAACAAAATTCCGATGTTGCGACGCGCGGCGGACTCATTCTGTGCCTGGCGGAGCCAGGGGGTTTCTTCTACCATCACGGACTTTAGATCCTGATTTTTTTGCAGGGGCGACTCAAGTGCTGGGGTAGCGCGCCACTGCTCGAAAACGCGATGAATCTTTGGATTTGAGTTGGCGATGTGGCGTGCGAGTGAATTGGCGTAAAGTCGATTAAAGGTTTGTTCCGAGCATTCATGGGGGAACTCCATGAGATACGGCAGAGCTAGCACGGCGTACCAGGCGGGTTGCGAGACCATTTGAACCGTGAAACTCGACTGTTTGAGAGTGTCCGATTTGCCAGACGCCAGCAACTTCGGGAACTCGAATGTGCGTGTGCCTGCATTGCGGATTGGCAAGGCTAGGGATTCGGTCACATAGATGCGTCGCGACAAGACGGGCACCATGCCCTCCTCGCCGTCGGAGGCGGTTTCGCCGGCGGCGACGGCTTTGTAGGTGAGGACCCCGAGGCCATCGGGGATTTGGAGGCGCCAAGAAAATCCTCGGGACTCCTTGGCGGGGATATCGAAGGCAGATTCGGGCGCGAGATTGCCTAGAGCGGTGTCTACGGATTGGTCGTCCAAGCTGTTCTTGAATGTGAGGCGAACACGGCCGCGTTGGGGGGTCTCGGATTGATTCGAAACCTTCACGGAAAACTCCACGACATCGCCTTCGCGAAGGAATCGAGGTGGGTTGGGTTGGACCATGATTTTTTTGGAAGTAGTGGCGTGCGCTTCGATTTGACCGCTGCGAAGGCCAGTATCATGGGCAAAACCGAGGAAACGCCATTCGGTCAACGCTTCCGGCATGGTGAAGTCCATTCGAATGCTTCCATTCGAGGCTGGGGTCAGATGGGGGAAAAAGAAGACGGTCTCTTGGAGGTTCTTCCGCGCGCTGATGGCATCCAGTTTGGGTGGTGTGGGCTTCGAGGTGCTGGATTCTTCGGTGGGCATGGTCGCCGTGGAAGCGGATTTGGATAAGGCGACCGCTCCGGCGGCGGACGCATCCGCCATCATGGGCGCTGCCACGGCAGACATGGGCATGGATTCGGTGAAATTCATGGCACCTCGGGAAGCCAATCGGCGATGAGGAAAGGACCCGAACGGACCCAGGATCTCCGCTGGAAGACTACGGTAACGGAATTCCGCCACGGGAGATGCCACGAGCCACCCTCGACCCCCAAACTGCCGAAACGTTTCTAAGTGATTGGCGAAGAAAAACCTGGCGATGGGTGAGTCCTGATAGAAGATCGACGATAGACTCGGCCAAGCATGAGGCAGGATCTGATCCAGCGATGCGTCGTAAAGTCCGGCTACGAGTTCAGTCGGATTGGGGAGAGAAGGGAGGGCATTGGCGGCGTTGGTAGATTTTGGGGAGAGCAAAAGTGTCCAAGTTTCCTTCTGTCCGGGTTCGAGTTTGGATCGGAAGGTTTCCCAGCGGAGTTCGATCTCCTGATTACTCCAGGGCACTTGTATCTGGCGGGTTTCGGTATAGGCGCGGTTTTCGCGAATGAACGTCAATTGGAGTCCCAGGCCGCCTCGAAATGATTCGGTGATGGATTGCGCGATTTGTTCCTGAGTTCGCCCGGGTTGAGTCCAGAAGCGGCTGATCACTTGTCCACGGTGCGTAAATTCGACGTAAGCGCGACCGGACTGGTAGCCGGTGCCCCAGAGTGCTTTGAACTCCTGACCGGGTTCGACCGACCAGGTGGGAGCGACCAGTCGATTCGGCACGCGAATGGAATACGCCGTAGAATCTGGGTTTAAGACTTCGACAACTTGTTCCGACCGGACGGCACGACCGTAGCGGTCTTGGGAATTGAGGATCATCTTGTAGGCGCCGGCGGGAAGGGAGACTTCGACCGAAGCCCGACCATTCGTTCCGGTTTGGAACGTGAGTTCGTTGAGGCCTTTTCCCAGGGCCCAGTTTTCGAGTCGAGAGGCATCGTTGGTTTGGTTTGGCTGTACCACTCCGCGGAAAGGGAACGGTTGGTAAGCGTGTCCCAGTGGTGCGCGTGCGACTTTTGAGGGGGGTAATAATTCGCGAACCGCGAGGGTCCCTGAGGCGGGTTCTGGGATGCCGTCGAGGCTGGCTGTTTCGAGGGTGACGTTGACCGGGGCGTTGGCGACCTGCCATTCCGAGACTTGGATCTTGGTTTCCATGGCCGTGTAACCGACCTGCATTTGGAATTCATCGGAACGTGTTTCTCCGGTGTTATCGGTGACATCGGCGTTGACGGAAAACATGAAGACGGGTTCGTCTTTGGCGGGCGAGAGGATGTCGGGACGCGCGACAAAATTGATTTGAAATGTGCCGTCCACCGCGGATTCAGTCACGCCGTGGGCGATTTCCTGTTCTTCTCCGGAAGCCATCCGCCACCAACACCACCAAGGCCATCGAACTCTGCGTACGACGCGGTAGCGCACGTTGGCATGGTCAATGGCGGCACCGGTATACGCCGTCGCGCGACCGGTCAGGGTTACGGCTTGGTTGAGTTTGGGGGCGTTCTTGGGGGCTTCCAGTTTTGCGAAAAACTTTGGCCGTTTGTACTCTTCAACACGGATCATGGCCTGGCCAGGTGCGGTGCCCTCCACCTGCAACCAGCATTCGCCGAGCAGACCTCCGGTGGGCGCTGTGAAACTGCCCGAGAAGGTGCCATAATCGTTTGCTTGGTATTTGGAACGAGCGATTTCGCGGCCATTGGGGTCTCTCAGGGTGACGAGGGCCTCATATTGACGCAACGCATGGTAATCGTTGGCGGTGCGATTAACGTGGATGCTGAGCCCCTTGAACCGGATAATTTGGCCGGGACGGTAGAGTCGCCGATCTGTAAAAATCCAGGTGGACTGTGTGATATCCGTGGTGGGGCGTGGCGTGCCACCGAACAATCCCTCTTCAATCGAAACAGCGTGGGCGCCGAGTTTGGCGCGGAGGATGTAAGGTCTTGGTTGAAGGTTTGGAATACGGAACCAGCCCAGGGCATCGGTTTGCACGGTGGGCGTCGGTAGGCGATTTCCGGTTCGATCCAGCCACCATCCCCCGACTTCCGCACTAGGCTGGGGCTCGCCAGTGGTGGCATCGACCACAAAACCTTCAAGTCCGGTTTGGTGGGGACGGACGACCACAGACAGATCACTCACCCAGACTGATGCGGCCGATAAGACATTTTGAGATTCCTGATTGAAGTCTGGTTGAGCGCTGGCGATGACGAAGTAATATCCGGGAGCTAATCCGCTCGGTACGGGGGCCTGTTCCACGCGGGTTTTGTAATCCGGAGTGCCTGGTAGCGAAACGCTCCAGGCCCGTTCGGGTTGGCTGGCTAGAAGCTGTTTCCAGTGCTCTGGACGAAGTGCATTCGGACGCGGCCAGTCTTTTTTGAGAAACTTTTCCCAATCCTGGCGGACCATACGGAGGTGAACCTGGCTGAGTTGTTTGTGCGAGATGTCCAGAGTGACGTCTTCCATCTTGCTCGGCCAAACCGCCTCGGTACCTAAAGAAAGAGCTGGCGTTTCAAGGCCTCGGATCAAGTTGCGGCAGCGTTGTCCCCCTGGGGTTTCCTTGAACGCGGCCGGCAGTGCGGATGCCACGCGATATGCCTCGACGAGATCCTGCTCCTGCTGGAGCAACTCGGCGAGTTGAGCTCGCGCCCGCGCGCCCACTTCAATATGATTCCATCGCTCGACTAGAGCTGTGAGTGCAGCGCGAAACTTCTCGGCCTTCGTATCGCCACCAGCGGCGTTTCGAGCCCAGTTTAGGCGTCCCAAATCTGCGTCGGCGAATGCGGCTGGATCCGGATCGTCGCGATGAAATCGCAGCACGTCGCGCCATAGAACGAGAGCCTTTTCGTCATTCGAATAATCCGGACGGGGCTCCAAGTTTCCGGACAAGAAGGCGTTTGGTGTGCCGAAGAGTTCGATTTCGTCGGCGAATGGGGAATCCGCGCTGAGATCGCGTGCCGACTGAGGCCGGGCCTTTGCTTGTTCACCGGCTGAATAGAATTCCAGCGCCAACTGGGCGAGGAAATCATACAATGTCGGTCGAAGCGTGTCGGGTGCAGACGCCTTAGGAATGAGATCTTCCCATTCGGCTATCGGAGTCTGTTTGAGTGTCTTGGCGTCGCCAAGAGCCGCGGCATAATGCCGATCGATTTCATCGAAGAGTCGGGAGAGATCCCATGTGGTGAAATCCTTGCCGGGAGGTGCTGTGGTGGCGGATCGCTGCATGAATCGCCAGCGATTGCGTTGATAGTATTGCCAGTACCAATGGCCCAGAATGGTCTGAAGGACTGGCTGCATCTCTTTGGGAACCCGTGCGAGCTCCGCTTCCAACCGTGGGATGGCTTCTTCGGGTTTGTTGCCTTCGATTTGAGCTTGCAGCGTGACCCGTTGAGCCAACGCTTTGGTGGCCTCGGCCCAGGCTTTGTCGCGTAAAGCCGCCGATAGAATCGGTTCCAGATTCGTGATGGCGGTTTGTGGCAGGCCTTTGGACAAGGCTTCCTGAACCCGTTTCCATTCGTTATCGCGAGGGCCTGCCATAAGTCCATGCATGAGCCATGCCCACACGGTGAGCCAGGTAATCCATTGGGTTTTCATTGGTACGAGTCAAAGGTTCTCGAGGGCTTGCCAGGTATTGGGTTGCAGTCCAGACCTACACTCTATTTGACGGGCATTCTTAGGTTTTATTAGCGCCCAAAGGATGCGCCTCTTTCAGTAAGTGGGATTTGAGCCAATCCAATGCGCCGACAAGGTCCTGGAACTTTCCTTCCAACTGAGCTTCAAATGCGTTCTGAACGATTTGTCCCATTTTAGGGCCGGGTTTCATTCCACTTTCCAGCAAATGTCTCCCCATGAGGATTGGTTTGGGCGCTTGTGATTCGAGTTCCAATTCTTGGGCTCGTTGGAGAATCGCACGGACGTTTTCCGGAATTTCGCGGGGCATTGGGGGCCGTCCTGAGGCATCGGCGGTCATGACGGTGACCAATTCCTGGACTGTGGCCGGCTGTAATCGGGAGGACAAGCGCCGGATGGCGCGAGTGGTGGGTTCATCGTATTGGGCCATATGATTGAGGACTAATGGCAATACCCGTCGATTGACGGTCTCGAACGAGCCAATTCGGAGTAAGAACGCCTCAGCGAGGTCGCCGCTGACGACCTCGTGCAACGGCGAGACGAGACGCATTTGGCCGCGACGGATTTCCTGGACTGTCGTACGAGCCTTGCCGATGTCGTGAAGCAAGACGGCCAACGTGAGAATGATTTGGCTGGTTTCATCGGCGGCTTTCCACTGGGGTAGATCGACAAGGGCGTCCACACAATGGTTTGTATGGACCCAGACATCGCCTTCCGGGTGCCATTCTGCCTCCTGTAAAACACCGACGGTGGCGCTCAGTTCCGGGAAATGCTCCAGCCATCCGGTTTCGAAGAGGAAGCGGAGTCCGAGAGACGGGCGCAGGCTTCGCGCGGCCCATTTAAACCATTCCTCGCGTACACGCTCCACAGCGAGTTCGGGGAAGGTTTTGGTCATTTCTCGGCAGATCTGGAGGGTTTCCGGGGTGGCTTGAAGTTGGAATCGCGCGGCGAACTGCATGCCACGCAGAACGCGAAGTGGATCCTCGCGGAAGGCTGGACTTGTATGCCGCAATTGACGCGCTTTGAGGTCGGATTCGCCGCCGTAAAAATCCAACAATTGGGAACGTCGGAGGTCGAACATCATGGCGTTGATGGTGAAATCGCGTCGCGATGCGGCCTCTTGCGGGGTGATGGAAGGGTCGAGTTGAATGGCGAAACCTCGATGTCCAGTTCCGGTTTTGGAGTCCCGCCGACTCAAGGAGAAGTCATACGTTTCGCCTGGAAGGACGGTGAGTTTGAGGACACCGAAGGAGCGTCCGACGAGATCGGCGCGGCCCCAGCGAGAGAGGGCTCGAATCAGAGAGTCGTAGTCCACCCCAAACACTTCGACATCGAAGTCCTTGACGGGAGCCCCGAGCAGCCAGTCGCGGACGCAGCCGCCGACGAGGTATGCTCGATCCAGTGCGGGCGTCTCCATCAGGATCTGCCTAAGTCGCGGCGGCATTATGTCATTCATTTCGAGAGGACTATGCCTCAGGTGGTGTGGAAGGGAAACTGGGGTTTGTGCTTCACTGTCAGGGTGTGGTGGCGTTAGGGTAAAAGAAAGTCCTGAGCCAGTTTCTGTCGATGACCGACCAATTTATTCATCCAAAGCGACCCCGGCACACGCGGAGGGCGGCCATTCAGGCTGGCGCGATCGGTTTACTGGGGCTGGGAATGAATCATTTGGCTCCGTTGCGTGCCTTGGGGCGGTCTGGCGAAACCCCCAAGGAAAAAGCCAAGTCTGTCATCTATATTTTTTTGTCGGGGGGACTGGCGCAGCACGAGAGTTTCGACATGAAGCCCGATGCGCCTTTGGAAGTGCGCGGGGAATTTCAGGCGATTCCGACTCGTACTCCGGGCATTCACATTTGCGAACACCTGCCGGAGTTAGCGAAGCGGAGTTCGATGTGGGCATTGTGCCGTTCGCTGACCCATGGTTCCAACGACCATTCGGCGGCGCATCATATCATGTTGACCGGTCGGTCGGATCTGCCTCTTGGGTTTGACCCGAGCAAGGCGAAGGAGTCTGACTGGCCGTCGATGGCGGCGTTGACGACGGCGTTGGCCTCGTCTCGCAACAATCTGCCGCCTGCGATCGTGCTACCGGAGAAGTTGATTCACAATTCAGGCCGAGTGATTCCAGGGCAATTTGGTGGGTTACTGGGTCGGCGCCACGATCCTTGGTGGTTGGATTCGTCGCCCTACAACCCGTCGACTTACGGTGCGTTTCCCGAATACTTGTTTCATCATCGGGATGGCGCGAAGACTCAGGCTAATCTGGTGTTCCGCTCACCGGATCTTTCGATACCGGAGTGGTTAATGGAGGGGAGGTTGGGCGATCGATTAGCGCTGTTGAAGCATCTGGACCGGCAGCGGGCGGCTTTGGAGCATGCGGCTGAGGTTCAAGGGTTCGAGCGTTACTGGCAATCGGCGGTCTCGTTGCTTACGGAAGGTGCCGTAGCGGGAGCATTTGACGTGGGCCAAGCCGATCCCGCGCTGCGAGTGCGTTACGGTGAGAATTCCTTTGGGTGGTCTCTGTTGACGGCGGCTCGTTTGGTGGAAGCTGGGGTGCGATTGGTGCAAGTCAACTTAGGGAATGACGAGACCTGGGATACCCATGAAGGGGCGTTTCCGAATCTGAAGAATTTCCTGTTGCCACCGATGGATCGCGCTGTTTCGGCATTGTTGGATGATTTGAAAGATCGCGGATTGCTCGACTCCACGTTGATTGTGATGGCGGGTGAATTTGGGCGGACGCCGAAGATTTCGACGCTTCCCGGAGCGGCGCTTCCCGGTCGTGACCATTGGGGTGCGGTGCAATCGGTTTTTTTTGCGGGCGGTGGCGTGCGCGGGGGAACTGTGATTGGGGCTTCGGATCGGTTGGGTGGTTATCCTGTGGCCGATGCACAAACTCCGGAGAACTTGTCCGCGACGATCTATCATGCGCTGGGATTACCCCGTGAAACCATCTGGCACGACGAACAGCGACGGCCATTTGCGTTGTATCAAGGCGAACCAATTCGCGGTTTGATGTCGGGCTGAGCGACGCTCGACTTGGATGATTTCACTTCATCTGGTTGATCACTGCTCCTCGAATCCCAATCTGTCTGTGAAACCGAGCGAGGTCAGTGTGGTCTGAAGTTGATCGAGATTCCAAAGGGTCGAGATCTGTTGTGCGGAAAGGGCAATGAGCTGTTTTTTGGAAGGACTAAACTGTAGCCCTGCCAGGGGCCACGGGTTGGATAATTCCAGACGCAACACGAGTTTTCCGGTGGCCGGATGGACGATAGCGATTTCAGCCGAAGTGTCCTGATAAGCAAACCATTGTCCGTCCCTGGAGAAGGCCATGGCGCCTGGGACATTCAAGATTTCGCGCCTGCTAATTACCCTCGCTGGTTGGAATTGAACACGATCGTAGAAAGTGCAGGCTTCTTTCGTCCCAAGAACCAGCCACAGTCCATCAGTTGAAAAAAGTGGTTCCGCAGTCAGTTGGTCGAGCTGTGTCCATGTCGCGCGCCCCGAACCGGTGTCATAAACTCGGCAACCTCCTTTCGCCAAGGAAACTGCCAATTGTTGGCCATCGGGTGACAGACAGAGTTGTACGGGGACATCGATCATTCGGATTTCGAGGGTCCGTCGGCCTGGGGATTGGACCACAATTTTATCTTGATAGCGGTACGCGCGGGTGGCGCCGTCCAGGGAGTGGGTGGCTTCCCCACAAGCATTGGTATGGCGATCCAGAAACCGAGGGCTCTTCAGAGTTAGAGATGGACCGACTTGCTGAACATCCCAGGTTTGCGCGCCGAACTCCGTGGCGGATCTGAATTGGTTTTGATTGGTGTGCCAAAAGACCTGAAACCCATTGGTGGCCTGAATCTCAAAGGCCAATTGCCGTGTCGAACACTCCCAAAACCGGACTCCTCCGGGTCCGGCGATTGCGAGCCAGCGTTCGTCAGGGCTAAACGCTGCGGCTCGATCTCCGGGATTCCATACGGGCCGCTCGATAGGTAAGGAACTCACCAACTCCGTTCTGTAGGAGCCCAGCCACAGGTTCGCGAGGCGCAATCGATACCCGGCATGACCCCAAATCCAGGCGCGGGTAGCGAGGGTGTCAACTTGCGCCCGGTGTCCCGGCACGGTGGTATGCAGCCTGGGGCGTGCATTCAAAATGTCCCAGAGAGTCCATTGTCCAGATCGAGTAAGCGTCGTGAGAATGGGTTTGCCGGGAATAAACTGAATTTCCATCAGGTCACTTTCCGCCAGAGTCCAAGCGGATTGGAGGCGGAGCGAATGAGCGTCCCAAATTTGCACGAATTGAGATTCTGAAAGAGTGACCAGCCACCGCCCATCGTCGGACCAACGACTGAAAACGGGATGGGAGATCGTCGGAAGGATGCCGCGAGACGTGCCGTCATCGAGTTGAACGACCTGAATCTCGCTCGATTGAGAATGGTGGATAAGACATTCGGTTCCGTCGGGGGAAGGGACCGCAGTTCGGATTCCGGGAAACGTGAGCGTGCCGGTCTTGGGTTTTGTCCGATCCAGGCGCCGCCACTCCGCCGTGTGGTATCCCGGTCGCACCAAGATCAAGGTTTCGCCGTTGGCGCTGCATTCGAGCACCGCTTGGGGTGGGACATTGGTGAAGCGCGCGGTCACTGCGGCGAGTTCCAGGTTCCAGTGGAGGATGTCGCCGTTGTCATAGCGAACTGCGGCGAAGTGATTTGTGAGTTGTGCCAGGGGGATCAGGTCGACGGCAGCGGCATTGGCTGGGTGTTCCAATTCCGATTCCTGAGAGTTACCCAACGGGGCGCTGCTTTCGACACGTTGAAACAATTTGCCTTTAGCTCGCAGGAAGAGTGAATGACGGAAGGTAGGGTCGATGGCTTTGGGTAAGGCATTCGATGGCGCGACCTCTGCTGGGGAGAAGGAAATGTCGGGGAGGGTGAGGGCGGCGGCGGCTTCCGAAAGGTGCTCGGGTAGGTTTCCACGCACTTGGTTTAGGAAACCGATTCGTTCGATGGCCTTGGTTCGCTGGCCGAGTTGCCTAGAGCGTCGAAGCGCGCCGATCTGAGCCAGCGTTGACTCGTATAGTTGGTTGCGGGCTGCTGCCAACTCATCCTCCAAACCTGCACGTGTGGTTGGGCTGAGAGAATCCGTCCGGGTTTGAACTTGGTTTGTGGGGGATGGAGGTCCTGAGTGTTGGGTGGTTGAAACCCAGCGTCCCAGGAAGAAAGCGAAGACGACGAGCGCCAGCCAACCGACGGAGCGAAGCGCCCGAGTCTGCATAATGAGATCGATGTCGATGTCGATACGAACGGAATCGACAACCGCTCAAACCTGGAACCAGGACGGATCGAACTGAATCTTGCTGCCACTCAAGATGGCTTCGTTGGACTTGATGGCGATCACGGCCGAGGTAAACCCGGCCTGCCAATTTGCTTCGGGCTGGGTCTTGTCGTTGATGTGCTCGATGAACCGTTCAAGGGCATAACGGATCGGTTGATCGGATTCGCTGGCGACTTCGGCGGGTTTTTTGCCTTGAGCCAAGATTTTGGTCGCATTGGCCACGAGGGCGATGCCGCTGTCGGTGAGGAAATCATCCTTCCGGGCGTAAACTTCCCAACCGAGCAACGGGGCGTCCACTTCCTTGAACATCCAAGCGCGGTTGTCGCGGATCAGAACGGCGGCGTCACTGCCAAAGAAGACCTGATGTTCGCCTTCGAACGAATTGGCCAACGTCGAATTGAAGGTCATGCGGACGCCATTGGGGAATTCATAAAGTGCCTGAATGGTGTCGGGCGTTTCGCGATCATCCTGCCATTGCAAAATTCCTCCGAAGCCGGTGACGGATAGCGGCAAGGTATTGAGATACCAGGCCGTCGTGTCGACATGGTGCATGCCGATCTCCCCGATGAGTCCAAGGCTGGATTCTTTGTAAAGACGCCAATTCAAGGCGCGTTCGCGATCGGGATTGGGTGAGGCGCGGCGCCAAGAATTCTTCTTGTTGAACTGTGCACGTGCGGCGGCGGTTTTGCCACAGGCCCCGGTCCGGAAGAACTTGAAGACGTGGTGGTGCTGCGGGTTTTCGCGGTTCTGCAGGCCTACTTGGAAAATTTTGGAAGACGCTTGAGCGGCTTTTGCGATGACCCGGGCATCGTCAATGGTGTGCGCCATGGGCGCTTCCAAATAGACGTGTTTGCCGGCCTGGATTGCCGCGAGCACGATCTCTTTGTGCAAGTGGGTGGGCGTCGCGATGATGACTGCCTGAACGTCAGAATTGTCCAAGACCTCCTTATAGTTCTCGGTGGTCTTGGCGTTTGGCGCAGTCTCTGAGGCTCGCTTGATGGAAGACTTGTAGCTGTCGCAGATGGCAACCACTGGGCCATTGGGAAGCTTTCCGAGGTTGGCGAGAATGTCCCGTCCTTGGGTTCCCAGGCCGATGATCCCGATTTTGACGGGTGGGCCGGGTACCTTTTCCTTGTAATTGGGGTCGACCTTGGGTGGGGGCAAGGTGCCGTCAGGTTTGGCTTCTTGTGCAGAGATTTCGACGCCACCCATCAAGGCCATGAGCGAGGCGACCGAAGTGCCTTTGAAGAACGTACGTCGATTTAAGTCGGAAGAGAGATCAGCGCTATTCATGTGCGGAACGAGTGCACTGTACCCAGGGAACGGGCGCTGCCAAGCCAGGTTTGATACTGGTTTTTTGGACCTCCCAGCTAATTCGGTGGCAAAGGCAGGCAAAGTTGCCCTTGTTCTGGGTTTGGATGCAAGGACGCCTCCCGCCATGACAGCGGAATTCTCGGCAGCGAAAGGTGACCAAGCCGTAACGATGCAGTGGGGTCGGTCGTGCTTGCTCGATCTTCTTGTGCAAGGCATTTTCAGCGCAGAGTTCAGGAGGACACAGAGAACGAGGATTCTTTTCTCTGTGTCCTCCAAATCTCTGCGCTGATTCCCCGTCCCCAGTTTGCAGCCTTAGTCGTTCGCTCGATGTCCCGGACGCGGGACGCCTCGCTCGGAGGCCTGCACAAGAATCTGCTTCGCAATCACTTTCCTCCCAGCTGCATCGACATTTCTAAGGCGGCGGATGTTGGCGATTCAGATGTAGAACATCCGATCGCGTTCGCTGTTTTCATCGAGAAGTTGCTGAAAATTGATGCTACCTGCTTCGGATTCGACGGAATCCTGAAGTCGTTTCCAGGCGCGTCGGAGTTCGGGTGGGCACTGGGGATCGGACAAGGCGGGAGAATCAAACAAAGGGCCGTGGACGCAGCGCAACACGTCTCCCAAGGTAATTTCGGCGGGTGGACGTGCGAGGAGATAGCCACCCTCTTTGCCGCGTAGACTCTTGACGATCTCTTGTGACTTGAGCTCGATCAAGATCTGGACAAGGTAATTAGGCGGAAGGCCATTCTCCGCCGCGAGTTCTTCAACTCGGGTGGCGGCAGCTTGGTGGTGGCGGCGAGCCAAACTGAGAATGGCTCGCGCGGCATAATCGCTTTTGACCGACAGCTTCACGTGATGCGTTGTTGTGCTCGGAATTAGGTTCCAGAGCAAGCGTCGGAAGTGGCGCGAGTGGAGATTGTGATGTCGAAAGAAATTCCGCTCGAGTGGTCTCCGGGATACTCTTGCAGGCATGTTGCTTCCGTTCCGGCGTCGTTGGTTTCACTGGATTTGCTTCGCGCTTTGGGTTGTTTGTGCTGGTCCGGCCCAATTCTGTTATGGGGCGGATGCGCCAGCAAAGCGCCTTCGACTGGCGACCTTTGATCTAGACGCGACGCCGCCAGTGGGCAGTCGAATGGCCTACGATCCAGTGACGAACACATGGGACTTGGGCTTGCGAGCGCGGGGCGTGGTGATTATGGGCGCCGGTGCTCCGATTGTCTTGTGCGCGATGGATTGGATCGGGATTGCGAATGAGGGGCATGATGCGTTTCGCACGGTTCTGGCCGAAGCCGCGGGAACGACGCCTCAGCGAGTCGCGGTTCATTCGTTGCACCAGCATGATGCGCCGGAATGCGATTTCGGGGCTGAAAAGATCCTGCAGGACGAGGGGCTCCTTGCCTTGAATTATGAGGGGAGCTTTGCGCGGGACGTCCTGCGGCGATTGAGCGGGGCGATTCGCGAATCGATTCCTCGGGCACGGGTCGTGACCCAGTTGGGATTAGGGGAAGCCCCGGTTCAGCAGGTCGCTTCCAACCGACGAATCCTGGGGTCGGATGGGAAAGTACGAGCTGTCCGCTGGACGGCGACGGCGGATCCGGCTGTGAGGGCGGAGCCTGAAGGCTTGATTGATCCAATGGTTTCATTGATCAGCTTTTGGGAGGAAGACAGTCCGATCGCCGTGTTGAGCTACTATGCGACACACCCGCAGAGCTACTATCGGACGGGCATACCCAACCCCGACTTTCCAGGCATCGCGCGTTTTGAGCGTCAACTGGCAGTGCCTGAGGCGCTGCATGTTCATTTTAACGGTGCCGGCGGCAATATTGGGGCGGGCAAGTACAACGACGGCTCTAAGACCAATCGGGCTGTGCTGGGGAAGCGATTGGCCGACGGAATGCGACGTGCTTGGGAAGCCACGCGCAAGCGCCCGTTGAGCGTTGAAGAGGTTGGTTGGGAGTTTGAACCGGTTCGTCTGGCTCCGCGGAAGGAATTTTCAAAAGCCTTGTTGGAGGCGCAGTTGCGCGGCCGTGACGCTGGGTTTTTGAAGGGTGGTGGGCCCACGAGGCTGGCCTGGGTTCGACGTTGCGAAGCGGGTCATTCGCTGGAGATTTCCTGTTTGCGACTCGCTGGAGCCCGTGTGCTCCATTTGCCTGGAGAACCGTTTGTGGAGTACCAATTGGCCGCTCGGGCGGCCCGGCCGGATCTGATGGTGGCGACGGCGGCCTACGGCGATTACGGCCCTTGGTATATCGGGACATCGATTGCCTACGCACAGGGAGGGTACGAAACCGAGCCCTCGGCATCCAACGTCGGGCCCGAGGCAGAGCCCTTGTTGATGGCTGCGATCCAGAAGCTGTTGGCGCGATAAGTCTGTAATCATGAATGGTGCGCGCCACGCACGTTGCTCGGATCACTAGGCGTTTATTGGGCCTGAAGGGCTGGGTTGGTTGTCGTGTTGGGACTCCACCCAGCGGGCCATGAGCCACAGGGCATCGCTCAGCCGATTGAGATAGATTGGGATCTCAGGATTTGGCAGTTCCTGGCCTTCGCGAAGCGTGTGTACCCGGCGTTCCGCGCGACGGCATGTTGTGCGGGCAAGGTCGAGCGCAGCCGAAAGGAGATTGGCGCCCGGTGTGGCCCAGCCTTTGAAGGAAACCTTCTGCGCCTCAATGGTTCGCACCAACGTGTCGAGTTTTTCGGTCAGCGCTGGGGTGACCAGCTGATAACCGTCTTTGACGTAGCGATCCTGGTCGGCGAGTGCCGTGGCCAGTTCGCCCATCAAAATAACGAGATCCTTTTGGATCAACAGCAGATGGTCTGCGATGAATGCTTCGCATGGCCCGTGAGCGCGTGCCAACCCCAGGGCGGCATTCAATTCGTCCACGCTTCCATAGGCTTCCACCCGTATG